>Ga0272441_10000133_pt1 | contig 163566 bp, 147 predicted proteins | sample SSMProp6N_FD_193582 | JGI IMG/M metagenome (GOLD analysis project Ga0272441, IMG submission 193582) | Marine sediment archaeal communities from Little Sippewissett salt marsh, Falmouth, MA, United States - SSM-Prop-6N | ecosystem: Environmental > Aquatic > Marine > Wetlands > Sediment ...
TTCAGCCCGATCGCGTTCGCCCCTACGAGTTGGTCCTCGATGCCATCGCGGATGCCGATCTGATCCTGCTCGGGCCGGGAAGCCTGTTCACCAGTCTCATCCCCAACCTACTGATCGAGGACATTGCGCGCGCCATCGAGGAGGCCCGCGCCGAGAAGCTGCTCATTGCCAATCTGATGACGCAACACGGAGAGACGGACTCGCTCACGCTGTGCGATCATCTCCGCATCCTCGACGGATACATCCGCCTCTCCCGGTTCGACGAACTCTTGATCAACGCCTCCATCCCCAGTCCGGAGTTCCTCGCCAAATACCGCGACGAGGCGTCGGCGCCGGTCCTCGACGATCTGCCCGACCCCAACGAATACGGCCTGATCGCCATTCGGAAGGACTTGTTGGGAACGGCGCGATGGGCGGGGAAGGATACGGTCAAGCACGACCCGACGAAGCTCGCCCGTGCGATCGCGCGCCACACACAGGCGTTCTCTCAGGTCCGTCTCTCGGGCGGCGCGGACGCGCAACCTACCCCTTGATCACAGCGATCGGCCGCAGGCGCACCACCGGCCGGCTGATCCCCGCCTCCGTCGCGGCGTTCACTACCCGATCGATGTCCTTGTAGGCGCCCGGTGCCTCTTCGGCAATCCCGCGCAACGAGTGCGACCAAAGCCGGATCCCCTTTGCCGCAAGCTCGGACGCGACCGTCTCGCCCCAGTATTTCTTCGCCGCCTTCTTGCGCGACAGCGCTCGGCCGGCGCCGTGGGCGCCGCTGCCGAACGCCCTGTCCATCCCTTCCTCGGTACCGCGCAGCACGTACGACGAAGTCCCCATCGTGCCGCCGACGAGGATCGGATGCCCCACCGTTCGGTAGGCATCGGGGGATTCAGGGCGACCGGGACCGAATGCGCGCGTCGAACCTTTTCGATGCACGAGCAGGCGCCGCTCCCGTCCGTCTACAGGGTGCGTCTCGAACTTCGCGTTGTTGTGGCCGATGTCGTAGACGGTCCGGACGTCGGACGGGGCCAGTCCGAGCATTGCCGCCAGCACCTCCCGCGCTCGATGGCCGATCATCTGACGATTGGCGAACGCGCAGTTGGCTCCGCAGGCAACAGCCGACAGATACTGCCGCCCCTCCTCGGAATCGATCGGCGCACACGCCAATTCCTTCTCGAACGTCTCGAATCCGAACCGTTGGGCGGCGCGCGACATCACGGCAAGGTAGTCCTGTCCGATTTGATGTCCCAGCGCCCTCGATCCCGTGTGGATGGCGATCGTGACCTGGCCGGTTTGAAGTCCGTATGCCTCGGCAGCGGCCGGATCCAGCACGTGCTCGACGACTTGCAGTTCGAGGTAGTGATTGCCGGAGCCGAGCGTTCCGACTTGTCTCAGCTGGCGGTGCTTGGCGCGGTCGCTCACGGCCTCAGGGTCCGCTCCCGTCATCCGCCCGTTCTCCTCGCAGTACTCGAGATCCTCATCCGTCCCGAATCCTCTCGCCACGATGCCGCGCGCGCCCTCCCGCAGCAGGTCGTCGAGTTCCCGCATCGTCAGTCGCAGATCGCCCTGCGCCCCCAAGCCGGCGGGGACCCTGTCGAACAAGGCCTTCCCCAGCGCGTCAAGGGACGACTCAATGTCCGCTCGCGTCAACGGCGTCGCCATCAACCGCACGCCGCAGTTGATGTCGAAGCCGACGCCACCGACGACGGCCACGCCGCTGTCTGCATCGAACGCGCCCACGCCGCCGATGGGAAAGCCGTACCCCGGATGAATGTCGGGAAGTGCGACCGACGCCTTGACGATGCCGGGAAGCGCAGCGACGTTGCGAACTTGCTGAAGCGCGGACCACTGCGCGTCGCCCGTGTCGTCCGCGATCAGTCCTTCGATCGACGCGCGGTCCGCGAACACAATCCCCGGCACGCGCATCGGTCCCGTCCGGGGCAGTTGCCACGTCGCGCTTCCGATCGATTGAATTCGTTCGTCCATCTTCCCCTCCCTATACGTCGACGACGACCTGGGCGATCCATCCTTCACCTTGTGGCTCGACCCTCAGCCCGAGGTAGCTGATCCCCTTGACCTCCCCTTTTGCGCGATGTCGACGTCGATCGAGCGGTTCGCCCCATGCCTCGCCCACCATGCGGGACGCGCCCGCCGTCTCGCGCGTAACGGCGGCACGGAACCGGCTGAACACAAGGCCGGTCAGATCCTTCTGCGCCAGCAGGTCGGACAGCCACGCAACCAGCAATTCCTCGAGAGATGGTGCGATCAGATCCGTTCGATAGGACGTTGTCTCACGGACGTGTTCGACGTCGACCATCACGGAGAACAGACCGCGAGCCGCCTGTTCGAACACATCCGCCATCGAGTCGCCGCACACGCGAAATCCCGCGTCCGCCGTGTGATCGAGCCACTCAATCGGCGCCATCCGGTGCCTCTCTCCCCCCCAGTCGGCAAGTGAACAGGGGCGTGTAGACGGCTCCCTGCGGTGTCAACAGGCTTTCCATCAGAACCAACCGATCGGCGGTCATCCGCAACGGCGCGGACGGATTCGTGCGCCCGATGACGTCCGCGAGCGCAGGATCGGGCCGCCCCTTGACCCGCGCAATCGTCACATGCACCACGGATTCACGGCGCACACGGCCGAACCCCAGCTCGCCGAGGCCTCGACTCAGTTCGTCCGCCAGCCGGCCAAATCCGTCGGGCGCGTCGCCCCCGATCCAGAGAACGCGCGCGCGCTCCGGCTGCGGAAACGTCCCGACGCGATCGAGCACGCATTCGAACGGGGAGACCGTATCGGCCACGTCATCCGCCAACGCGCGCAGGTCGACCGTCAGCATCGGATCGATGTCTCCGAGAAACCGCAGCGTCACATGGTAGTTCTGCTGCGAAACCCAGGAAGCCCGCATGTGGGTATGCCGCCTCAGAACCTCCGCAACCGTATGCACCCCTGCCTGTGTCGCTTTCGTAAGCGGAATGCAGAAGAACGTTCTCATGCTCTCACCGCGCGCATGATAGCACAGTCCGTCACGAAGCGTCCTGCGGGCGGCTTCCGCAGTGCGTCGTTGTTGGGTGCGATGGCGCCGCCTACAATGAACGACACCATGCGACGATGTTTCCGGGGGATGACACTTGCGGTCCTGCTGTGCGCGTTGTCCTGGACCGCGTGGGGTCGTGAGATCGTCGTGTCCACCGACGGCACCGGCGCGTATCGTTCGATCCAACGCGCCATCGATGCCGCCGACTACGGCGACGTCATCGTCGTCAATCCCGGCGTGTATGAGGAGTACGTCGTCCTGAAATCGGGGATCACGCTGCGGGGCGCAGGCGCCGCGCACACCATCCTACGGAGCAGTTACGGATACGAACCCGCCCTCCGCGGGTCGGCCGTAGGATCGGCAGTCGTCGAATCCCTTTCGATCGAGCGGACAACGTCCATCCTCGAGGCGCCGGCCGTCGAGGTCGACGGATCGAACGTCGTGTTTCGCGACTGCCGCGTCACCGGAGGGCAGCTGGGCGGCGTACGCTCGACGGGATCCTCACGATTGACCTTCATCCGTTGCACGATCGAGGGCAACCTTGGGTACGGCATCCAGGTGTCCGACGGAGAGAATGTTCGATTCCAGGATTGCGTCATCGAGGACAACGGATCCACCGGTATCCAGCTCTGGAATTCCGTTGCCACGCTCGATGCAACGGTCGTGGAGTGGAACGAGAGCGACGGTCTACTGGTGGGAGGATCCTCGACGGTCGAGGCACGTCAGTCCGAGATTGCGTGGAACGGCCGATGGGGGATCCAACTGGAAGACACCGCAGTCGCCTCGCTCGATACCTGTCACCTGATCACCCGGGCGCTGGGCAACGCACGTGCGAGCGATGCGACCTCGCTTTGCCTCATCCAATGCACCGTCGAAGGCGGCAGCGAAGCCGCGCTGTCCGCTCGTGACAGTGCGCAGCTGGACGCGACAGATACGCAGATCACACGCGCGGGGGGACAAGGCGTCCGGGCGACCGACTCAGCCACGGTTGCGCTGGATCATTCTCTCGTCGCGCTGTGCGGCGAAGACGGCCTATCGATCGCCGCCAAGTCGTGCCGTCTTCGGTATGCCACCATCGCCTACAACGGCGGCGATGGTCTGTGCTTCGGGGGACAAGACGTCGAGGCCATCGGATGCATCGTTGCCGTCAACGCAGGGGTCGGCGTCCGGCTGAGCTCCACGGGGACTGCCGCGTCCTTCGCGTTCAACAACGTGTGGGGGAACGGTTCGGGCGATTACGAAGGGACGCAACGTCCGTCCTCGGACATCTCTGAACCTCCCGATTTCGTCAATCCCGTAGCGGACGATTTCGCGCTTGACGTGGGATCGTCCAGCGTCGACGCCGGGCCGTTGGATACGACGCTTGGCGCATGGGGCAATCCGTGGTGGGCGGCCGGCGGTCGCTTCGGCATCCATCTGGTACAGCCCGCTGGCCGCTGGGGTGCGTGGAGCTTCACTGTCGAACAGGAGATGACGGAGGACGCGTCCACGGACCTTGGCGCCCAATGGTCGTCGCCCGAGGAGGGATCTCTACAAGCAAACGTATCTCTCTCATGGATCGGGTGGTCCCGCTTGTGTGCCCGTGTCGCCGCCGCCTACGCACCGGAAATGCCGTTCTCCCTGTCCGATTGGGTCGTTCAACCGGAGATTGCGGCCCACGGCGTCGCGAACGGCGCCGCCTCCTACTGGCGAATCGAGGGCGGGATGAGTATCGCAAGTGACGCGGCCTCTGTTCAGATGTCCTCCGAGTTCGAGGGGCCGACCGGAATCACGCGCCAGCTACTGGAGGCGTCATGGGGATGCCTGTCTCTTTCCGCCGGCGCGATCGATTTCGCCTTGACCGATTGCTCGCTGCACTGGACGCCGACGGTCGAAGCGAACGCACGGTCCATCGGCTTCGATCTCGGCGTCGACGCAGTTCCCGAATGGGCCCTAGCCGCACGCATCGACATCGAGAGCGAATCCGGCGTGCTCCGCATCGCGGCTCGTTCGTTCCTCCAGCAAATGGGCACGGCGACGGCAACGATCGCTTGGGGACAGTCCGACGTGCATGCGTCGGTCACCGTGCGCCTGCGTGAGAAACGGTTCGAAGACGTCGACGTGGCCATTGCCGTGGCAGGACCCGTTTTCTCGCTGTCCGGGGCGTTGGGCGCCAGCGCAGCGAAGGGCCCTCGCATTCGCCTCGACCTCACGCTGGACACGAGCCGTTGGCTCGCTCCGACCCCCAACGAACCTCCCATTCCGGCGTTTACGGTCTTCCCGCCCGAACCCGAGGCCGGCGAACCCATCGCGTTCGACGCATCCGCAACGATCGACCCCGACGGTGCCGTCGATCAAGTCTGGTGGGACTTCGGCGACGGCTCCCTCGACATCGGTCCCGTCGTCGAACACACCTATTCGTCCTCCGGGACGTACTCCGTGACACTGACCGTTTCGGACAATGAGGGCGCCGTCACGACGCTTGTCGATGCCATTGACGTTCGCGCGGCGGCCAGCACGCCGGTCGCCGCCTTCACGTGGGCGCCCGTTTCGCCCGACGGCACGCGTCTGCCGCGAGACGTTCGATCCGGCGATCGCATCCTGCTGGATGCTTCCGGCGCGTACGATCCGAACGGCCTTCTCGAGGAGTACAGTTGGGACCTGCAATCCGACGGCACCTTCGACGTCACGACATCCGAACCGAGGATCGTGATCGATCCCCTCGAAGTGGGTGCGTGGCCGGTGACCTTGCGGGTCGTCGACGCGGATGGAAACGCCGATGCCATCATGCACGTGTTGTCCGTCGCCGAACTCAAGCCGCCGATCGCTGACTTCGATGTCTCTCCGGACACACCGGCCGTGGGCGACCCCATTCGCTTCCTCGATGCATCCACATCCGTCGACGGAGCGATCCTCAGTTGGGAATGGGACTTCGGAGACGGCCATCTGGCCCGCAAGCAGCACCCGACGCATCGTTACGAAGACGCGGGAACGTACGAAATCCAGCTAACCGTGCGCGACAGCGAGGGCCTGGTCGGGACCGTATCGGCACCGCTGATCGTGGAAGCCAATCCGGAACTCGTGCCCATCCAGCAGGTCTGGGCGCTCCTCATCGGCATCACCAACTACGACGAGGTTCCGGATCTCTCCTACGCTTCCGAAGACGCAGCCGCGCTCGCCGACTGGCTCGCCAGCCACGGCGTGGAGGCGGATCACATCCGCCTGTTGACCGACAGCGCTGGCTCGCATCGGCTCTCAGGCGGCGAGGATCTGACCGTTCAGCCGGCGACGCTGGTGAACGTTCGCGAGGCGCTCGGCTGGCTTCGCCAGGTTGCACAGCCCGAGGATCTGGTCCTGATCCACTTCTCGGGCCACGGCTATCAGGGCGCGGATGACAACCTGGACGAGGCGGACGGCGTCGACGAGTTCTTCGTGCTGCAAGACACCCGCGCGGCGGCCAAAGACGACACCGCGCTACGTGACGACGAGTTCGGCCGCTTTCTCGATCGGATCGCGTCGGAACACGTCCTCGTCTTCTTCGACAGCTGCTACTCCGGAGGGCTGTCTCGTAGCCTCGTTCCGGGGGCTCGCGCGGCCGGCGACGTATCCGACGTTTTCGGCGACTTCCGGCTCGAGGGACGTTTGATCCTGTCCGCCTCGCAGGAGGATCAGGATGCATTCGAATCTCCGCAGCTGGAGCACGGTGTGCTGACACACTTCCTGCTGAAGGGACTCGCGGGGTCGGCCGATCTCAACGGCGATGGACACATCACCGCGTGGGAGCTGTTCGGATACGTTCGCGAGGAGGTCCCTCCGTTCGTGAAAGAGGAACGCGGAGAGACGCAGATTCCTCAACTGATCGGCGAGGGCGAGTCGCGCATCGTGCTCGCACAGTCCCCGACCGCCATGCCGCTGACGTTCTCGTATTCCCCGGCAATCCCGTTCGCCGGCGCACCGGTGACGTTCCGGAGCGAATCCGACGCCGAGGTCGGCGCACTCAGCTGGGCGTTCGGAGACGGCGGCACCGCCGACGGAACCGAAGTCTCCCACGTCTATACCCAGCCCGGATCGTACACGGTACTGCACACCCTGGTTGCCGGGACGGACACCATCACCGCAGCGTCGTCTCTCACGATCGCTTCGCCGGCATCGATCGCGTCGATCGATGAATCCGGACGCGTCGTCCTGACCGTCGGACGAGGTCACGGCGTCGCCATCGGCGATCGCTTCGGCATCATCGCTTCATCGGAGACCGGGGAGTCGTCGCGGGTCCCCGTTCTGGAGGTGGTCGAGGCGCTCGACGAAGCATCGTCCGCCTGCATCCTCTTGGATCCTGCGTTGCCGCTGAGTGTCGGCGATGCAGTGTTCCCGATCGTGGACGATGCCGGCGCATCGCATGTCGACGCGCCGTGATCTACTCCTCCAATTCCACCGTCACCAGGAACACACGCTCGGGGCGGTGAACCTTGAGAACGAGTCGATCGCCCGGCTGTCTCGATTCGAGCAACGCCTGCAGGTCGGCACAGGAATCGATCGGCACCGCGTTGGCGTACGTGATGACGTCTCCGGAGCGAAGTCCCGCTTGCTCGGCGGCCGTTCCCTCGACGACGGCGGCGATCCGGATCCCCGCCCCGTCCGTCTCCTCGCACTGGATACCGAGAACAACGCGATCCCTCGAGTAGTCGAAGCTCACCGTCTCGACGGGATACGTCGTGGCGGACGCGAACGGAATCACGACCGTCGGCTGGTCGATCATCTCGCCGGCTTGTGTGCCCTTGCGATCGTCGCTTGCGAACGGATCCGCCAAGTACACAGCCAGATCGATCGTGCCTCGCAGCGTCTCCAGCGACGAATGCGACTGGGAAGGGGTCGCAAACTCGAACTGGAGCGCTTCATCGTCGCTGACCTGCCAACCGGAGATGGTGACCGATTGGAACGGCCGGAGGATCCACTTCCGGTCCGCGGACGTCCCTTCCACCGGTTGGTTCCCGTTCGTGTTCAGCCCGTCGACCGAAAGGACGATCCCCAGGTAGCCGGACGTAAGATTGCGGATGCTCACACGATAGGCCCGTCCCAGGAGAGGGTCGATGTCGTACTCGCTCCGCCGCACGAAGTGTACTCGGCCCAGTGCGAGGCAGGCGCCGAGGTCTCCACCGTCGACATCCGTCTCCACATCGCAAGAAGCAAGCACATCCTCGACGGCGACCGCATCTTCGTCACTGAGCGGCGAAAGCTGGGTGGACAAGAGCTGCTCGTCCATCTCCTCCCAGGTCCCCCAATGGAGGATTCCCCACGAGTCGAAGGATTCGACCTCAACGGCAACGAACTGCCCGGTCGCCGCCGTGACACCGACGCCGTACGCCAAACAACCAACAAGCAATGCCAGCACGATTCTTCGCATGGAACACTCCCCCTTGATCGGATCCGGTTCCCTATTATGGCGAAGGTCGGGGGAACAAGACTAGTCTACTTGGGTAGGGTCACGCCGGCCTGGTTCTGATATCCCCCGCCCGATTCCTTTTCGGCGTACGTCCGATTGGGGCGCCGTCCGCGGAAGAACACGACTTGAGCGATCCCTTGCCCTACATGCAGTCGAATGGGAAGCGGGGACACATTGGCCAGTTCGATGGTTAGGATGCCCTTCCACCCCGGCTCGAGCGGCGTGACGTTCACCAGCAGCCCGCAGCGTGCGTACGAGCTCTTCCCCCAGCACACAGCGCACACATCGTCAGGCATGTTGAACCACTCGACGGACTCCGAGAGCACTTGCGAGTGAGGAAGCAATTCGAACGTTTCGTCTGCGTCATGCTCGCGGAAGTGGCTCCGCGGGAAGTTGATCGGATCGAGGACTTCATTCACGCCGCCGAGCGGAACGAGAAACCGCTTTCCCAAACGCAGGTCATATCCGTAACTCCCCAAGCCGTAGGAAGGCTTCCCTTCCTGGCAAGGCACGAACGGATCGAGCATCGGGTCGGGTCCATCGCAAAGCTCCGCAATCTCCTGATCGGACAGAACGCCATACATCGTCATGCACATCTCCCCTCATCCAACCACTCCGGATGCCTCACCTGCCGCAGGACGGCGTCGATGAAGCTGTGCCATTCCGTCAATCGATGGGACGACCTCTGGCGTATCATCCGCTGCAGGGTCATGTAGTTCAAACAGACGATCCTTCTCTGCAAGAACGCCTCCGGCAGATCGTGCTTGACGGTTTCCCAGTTCTCGTTCTCGATCAGCCGGTTGAGATGCGACAGATGTTCCCCGGGAATGGGCGTCTCGAAATCCTCTTGCCGGAGCGTTCGAGCCGTCATCGTGTGCATCGTCGACTCGGACTGTTTGGATACGCCGGCGCGGTACGTATCGAACTGCTGCCAGAAGTACCGCGGCGCGTCCATGTCCAGCCAAACGACGACCGATTCAAGGAACTTGTTGTGACCATCGCCCTTGAAACACAACCGGCGCGCGACGCCCTCCATTCGCTCGGGATCCTGGTTGTATGACAGCGACAAACCGAGCAGTGCCGCCCCATGACCGTGTTCCTCCAGCAAGCGGACGTTCACCGTCTCTCACCACCTTCCATCACTCGGCTCCCCGGCTTGATCGGCACGCTTCCGCGCCGGCATGCGGGACACGCCTCCGCCGGATAGGTGGGAATCATCATGCGCAGCAGCGCGTCAATCGGGATGCCGGCCACATCGTGGGTCTCCGAACGATCGACAATGGCGCCCACGCCGATGATCTCCGCGCCGCTCGCCCGGATCGCGGCCAGGACTTCGGCCGTCGTCTTTCCCGTGGTGATCACATCCTCCACCACGTAGATCCGTTCCCCCGGGCGGATTTCGAATCCACGCCGAAACACGTAGTCGCCGCCGGCCTCACGCTCGGGAAACGCGAACGGTATCCCGAGAGATCGCGCCACTTCGTGCCCGAGTATCAGCGCGCCCAGTGGCGGCGACACAATCCGATCGACCGGCCCCTTGATCCATTGCGCAATCGCCTCACCCAGGCAAGCGGCACGCTCCGGCAACTCCAACGCGCGCGCGCACTGCACGTACCGTTCGGAGTGCCGACCTGACGAGAGCAAGAAGTGGCCGTCCAGAATCGCGCCCGACTCCGCCAGCAAGGCCATCCAGTCCTGCGATTCAGACATGTCCCGCCTCCTTGATGTCCGTCTTGAGCTGTCTCGCCGCCGCCCGTGCATCGTCCGCAAACAGGATCGATCGCGAGGCGTTGATCAAGCGGATGCGCTCCTGCCGCGCGCTCGCGAAGAAGGCGGCCGCGTCCCCACCTTGGGCTCCGATGCCCGGGACCAACCACGGCAGTGCTACGGACACCTCGTCCATTCGGCGAACCTCCTCCGGTCGGGTCGCCCCGACGACAAGGCCCACGCACCCTGGATGGCTTTCGTCCAACTGCACCGCCATCTCCGCAATGCGTGCGAACAGCGGCGGCTGCCCGTGATCCGTGATCGGTCGCGCCGACGGATTGGACGGAAGGGCCAAGACGAAGACGAATCCCCCCGCTTGCAGGAACGGTCGAACGGCATCCTCTCCCATGTACGGCACCACGGTGATCGCATCGGCGCCCAGCACATCGAACGCGGCCGCCGCATACGCCGCCGCCGTCGACGCGATGTCCCCCCGCTTGGCGTCCAGAATGACCGGCCGCCCCTCGCGATGCACGCGGGCGATCGTGCGTTGAAGCAATCCCCATCCCGCTTCTCCCAAGGCTTCATAGAACGCGCTGTTCGGCTTGTAGGCACACGCGTGTTCGGCAGTCTCTCCGATCACCCGATCCAGGAAGTTGCCGACAGCGTCGGCCGTCCGAGCCATCTCGCTCGGCAGGAGATCGAGGTGCGGATCCAGCCCCACGCACACCGAGCTTCCCGTTTCGGCCATCGCCCGCCGGACGTCGTCAATGAACATCCAATCCTCCTCTTTGGGCCGTTCCGACAAGTTCGTCTACGGCCCTCACCCCAAGCTCGTCCATCCACAGTTCCAGCTCATCCACCAACCGTTGCGGCAGCTCGGGATCGACCATCAACCCGAACCCGATTCCGACCAAATCTGCGCCCGCCATCAGCATCTCGAGCAGGCTGCCGAGCGAGTTCACGCCCCCCGTACCGACGATGAGCACGTCGGGAAAGGCGCGCCGGACCTCGAAGACGCGCGCCAGCGCGATCGGAAGGATCGCCGACCCGCTCAATCCTCCGTACATGCGGTCGAGGAACGGCTGCCCGCTCGTCCAATCGACGCGAAGGCCGCGGACGGAATTGATCAACGTCACGCCGCTCGCTCCCTCCGTCAATGCCCGATCGCATGACTGGACGAGGTTGCCGCTGTCTCCAGGCAGTTTGACCAACAGGGGGAGGTTCGCCTCGGATACGGCGGCACGGACGTACTCCCCTACGGTCGCCGCATCCGCCCCGGGGATCGCTCCTCCCAGGTTCGGGCACGACAGGTTGAGTTCGATCGCATCGAATCCATCGAGCGCTCTCGCTCGATGCAGAAGCGCACACAGGTCCGCTACGGAAGCGGCGGCAACGCTGAAGAAACGCCGCACCGGGAGATCCGCCACCTTCGGGTACACGCGCTCGACAAAGGCCTCGTAGCCCGGGTTCTCCAAACCGATCGAGTTCAGTGCTCCAGCCGGGCAGTCGACGAGTCGCGGCTGTGCGTTCCCGCGCCGGGGCTCCAACGTGATCGTCTTCGTGGTCAGCGCACCCAGCCGCTGAAACGCCATCGCGGACGCCAACTCACACCCGAATCCCGCCGGACCCGAGGCGAGCACCACCGGAGAGGGGAACTCGATTCCGAGACGCGCCAGCCCTACGTCAGCCATGGCAGCTCCCGCAGCGCGAACAACGGCCCTTCTTTGCAGATGCGCTGCATTCCGGACGATGTCTCGATGCTGCATCCAAGACACGTTCCGATGCCACACCCGATGCGTGCCTCCAACGAGACGTACACGTCATCGACCTGCCGATACGCCCGCGCGAGCAGACGCAGCATCGGCTCCGGTCCGCACGCGATGATGCCCAGCCCGGGTCGCCATACCGATGCCAACCGCTCATGCGCGCGCTGGCCGTTCTCGCTCTCGACGGTCAGCGACACCTCACGAAGGAGGCTTGACGCATCCCCCGTGCGAAAGCCGTATACCTCGCCGGCCACAAGACTCGGATGTCGCTTGCGGAAGTGCAAGAGCGGTGCTGCGCCGCTTCCTCCACCGACCAACACGTACCTCCGGTCCTGCGAGATCTTGTCAAGGTACGGGGTCCCGTACGGCCCTCGAACCTCGAAGACGGTCCCCATCGGCGCGGTCGCGAACTTCTCTCGCACGCGGCCTTCGGTCTTGACGAACAGTTCGAGACCCAGATCGCTCGCCGACATCACGGAGAATGCCCGCGGAAGGCAGGCATCGTCCGAGTACCGAACCAGGACGAACTGCCCGACCCCCACGTCACTCGCGACACCCGGTCCTCTGAGGAGAACTCGCGCATACCGCTGCGACGCGCGGCGATCGATCAATTGGGCACGCTGCCAGAAAAAACGCGACCCAGTTAGGGTCGCGTCATCATGTTCAATCGTCTTGTCGTCCACCCGATCCCCCATGTTGCTTGTTCAGGTTCCCGGGAATACAGCATACACGAGGGCGTCGGGAGGAATCAACCCGGCCCTCATCGCCGACAGATCATGAGGCCTTCTGCTGTGCCTTCTTCCACGCGTCCCGCAACGTCGCCGTACGGTTGAACACCGGGCGGCCGGGCGAGGAGTCGGGATCGAGACAGAAGTACCCCATCCGCTCGAACTGGAATCGGGTTCCCACCTCCGCCTCAAGCACGCTCGGCTCGACCGGGCAATCGGACAACACGCGCAGCGACTCCGAGTTGAGCGTATCCAGCCAGCTCGTTCCGCTCGATGCGGCCATTGGATTTTCTGCGCTGAACAGGTGGTCGTACAGACGCACTTCCGCCTTCACGGCATGCTGCGCCGACACCCAGTGCAACGTCGACTTCACCTTGCGGCCGTCGGGCGCGTCTCCGCCCCGCGTGGCCGGGTCGTACGTGCAGTGCAGCTCGACGACGTTGCCGGACGCGTCCTTCACCACACTCTCGCAGCGGATGAAGTACGCGTAGCGCAGGCGGACCTCTCGTCCGGGGGCCAGCCGATAGAACTTCTTCGGCGGATCCTCCATGAAGTCCTCGCGTTCGATGTACAGCTCGCGTGCGAACGGGACCTGCCGCGTCCCGGCCTCAGGATCCTCGGGATTGTTGACCGCGTCCAATGTCTCTTCCTGTCCCTCCGGGTAGTTCGTCAGCACGACCTTCAGAGGGTTGAGCACGCCCATGACACGCGGCGCCTGCCGGTTGAGATCCTGGCGGATGTGATGCTCGAGATACGCCATCTCGATCGTCCCTTCGGCCTTCGTCACACCGATTCCGCGAACGAACGCCTGGATCGCCTCGGGGGTGATCCCGCGGCGGCGCATTCCCGCAATCGTCGGCATGCGGGGGTCGTCCCAACCGCGAACGTGCCCCTCTTCCACGAGCTGACGCAGGTAGCGCTTGCTCATGACGGTGTGCGTGATGCCGACGGCGGCGAATTCGATTTGGCGCGGTCGGTGCGGCACGGGCAGGTTGTCGATGAACCAATCATAGAGTGGACGATGATTCTCGAATTCCAGCGTACAGAGGGAATGGGTGATCCCTTCGATCGCATCCGATTGGCCGTGCGTCCAGTCGTACGTCGGATAGATGCACCAGGCGTTCCCGGTTCGGTGATGCTCCGCACGCAGGATGCGATAGAGCACGGGATCGCGCATGTTGAGGTTGGGATGCTTCATGTCGATCTTGGCGCGAAGCGTCTTGGATCCGTCCGGGAACTCTCCATCCCTCATGCGACGGAACAGGTCGAGGTTCTCTTCGACCGATCGGTCACGGTACGGGCTGTCCTTTCCCGGCGGCGTGACGATGCGATCGCCGTCTCTGACCGCCGTTCCACGGTATTCGGAGATCTGCTCCGCCGTCAGATCGCAGACGTACGCCTTGCCCTCGCGGATTAGCGTCTCCGCCCACTCGTACAACTGGTCGAAGTACTCGGACGCAAAGAAGAGGCGGTCCTCCCAATCCGCGCCGAGCCATGCCACGTCATGCTGGATGGCTTCGACAAACTCAGTGTCCTCGGCCACCGGATTGGTGTCGTCGAATCGAAGATTGAATCGGCCGCCGAATTCCTGCGCCACGGAGTAGTTCAGCAGGATGCTCATCGCATGTCCGATGTGGATGTAGCCGTTCGGTTCCGGAGGCCAGCGCGTATGAACCTGCCCTCCGTTCTTCCCTTCGGCCACGTCCTCAGCAATGATGCGTCGAATGAAGTCTCGTCCCTCGGTTTCGTTGGTGTGTTCCATTACTGCCCCATTTCAATCCTCCCAAAGACAGATCTTGATGGAGGATTCTAGTCCAACGCAACCCGTTTGTCATTCTGCTAGAGTGACGCAGTCGCAACGCAGCGCACGGATGCTTTCGATATCGTCTCGGTTCGACCTTGGAAGGAGTTGTCATGCAGAAGATCAAACTCGGCGCGGTCCCGTATCTCTATCCGATCCCCATCGTTCTCGTCGGCGCGGACGTCGACGGTCGCGCGAACTACACGGAGGTCGGAGACTGCGCCGTCATGGGCATTCGCCCGGCGCTCGTCGCCGTCTCACTGGGGAAGGATCATCACACCACGCGAGGCATCGACGCACACGGGGCCTTCAGCGTCAACATGCCCACGCGCGAGCTGCTCGCCGTCACCGACTACTGCGGCATCGCGTCCGGCAACGATGTCGACAAGAGCACGCTGTTCGAGTCCTTCCCCGGCGAGCACTCCGGCGCTCCGCTCATTCGGCAGTGCCCGGTGGGCCTGGAGTGCCGCGTGAAGGAAACCGTCCAGATCGAGCACCGGCGTATCTTCATCGCCGAGGTCTTGGAGTGTTACGTCAACGAGGCGTTCGTCACGCAGGACGAGCGGGGGGCACGCGTCGCTGACTTGACCCGCCTCGATCCCATCCTCTATGCGCTGGACAATCGCTATTACAGCATCGGATCGCCTATCGGAACCGGATACCGGGAAGGAGCCTCCTACCGCACGTCGTAGCCGGCTCGCCGCACGAGAGATGCTGACTGGTTCGCTTGCAAGCTCATCGGGTATTCTACGTGGTCGATGTCGGACTTCGTCGATCTCGTGAAAGGAGCTTGGTGTGCGGTATCTCCTGTCGGCTCTTCTGCTTCTTACTGTAGTCTTCCCCGTCGGTGCGGCCTCCTTTCTCCACGGTCCGTACGTTGGCGCTCCATCTGAGACATCCGTGACGATCTGTTGGCTCGCCTCCGAACCCGTCGCCGCGCGGGTGGAGTACGACCGCATGGACGCGTTCTCGGCCTCCGGTACTCTCGCTCTTGCCATCGATTGGATCGAGCCGTCGCCGGACAGCGATGCAGCCGTGCGGCATGAGATTGCGTTGACCGATCTGGATCCCGACAGCGAGTACGCCTACCGCGTCGTGCTGCGTGACGACACCGGAGACACCGCCAGTCCGATCGGACGATTCGTCACCGCACCGCCGCCGCGAGAGTCGGTGAGCTTCCTCGTGCTAGCGGACACACAGTGGCAGTGGGAGGGCGTCAATCGACTCGAAGCCATCAACGATGCCATCGCTGCGGACGGCACGCCCTTCGACTTCATCCTGCATGGGGGAGATCTGGTGGAGAGTCCGTCCAGTCCGTATTGGGATCATTGGTTCCAGGCGTTTGACGACATGCTCTTGTTGACGTCATTCCTTCCGGTGCTCGGGAATCACGAGGAAAGCCACCGCTCCTACTACGAGAACTTCGTTCTCCCCCCCGGCGGGGGAAGAAAGGACGAGCGTTGGTGGGCGCTGCATTGGGGGGACGTCGTCGTCGTGGGATTGGACACCGTGGATCTGCGCGTCTCGGACTACTACGCCGAACAGGAGTGGGCGAGAGAGCACCTTTCAGGTCCCGAGCCCCACAAGTTCGTGATCTTCCACTACCCGGTGTTCTCGTCCGACGCATACCATGGGGATGGCTACAGCTACGATGTCATCTTCCACCCGATCTTCGTCGAGACCGGCGTGGACATCGTCTTCAACGGACACGCGCACAACTATGAGCGGATCGAACGCGACGGCATCACGTATCTCGTGATCGGAGGGGGCGGCGCGGTCCCGCGAGAGCTGTTGGAAGAGCACGTCGAGGGATCCGTCGTAGCCACCGAAGGGTACAACTTCTACGCACGCGTCGACACGTCGGCCGACGGGATCGGCGTCGAGGTGGTGTCCGTCGCGCGGGCAACCGATGACACGTTCGAGCTGACGGACGGGCACCTGCTGGATAGATTCACCGTGGACGGGGAGAGTGCAGTCCAAAGAATCGCCGAGGTCCTGCTCGTTCTTTGTGCGGCCGTCGGCGCCGCGTTGACGGGATGGTTCATCGTTCGCGGCCTCGTTCGCTAGGAACAGAAGGGCTTTCCCAGACGTGTCGTGAATCCCCGGACCGTCTCGGTTCTCACCTTTTGCACCTTAAAGCGGCAGGAGTGTATACTAAGCGTCCACCGCGTTGACAAGGAGGACCGTTGGCAAGCATCCGCTCGGCTCGCTATTACACACTTCGGGTTGTCGCGACGCGTGTCTTTCTCTATGTCCTGCTGATTGCGGGATCGGCCATCATGCTTCTTCCGTTCTTCTGGATGGTCACGACGTCCCTCAAGAGTTCGTTCGAGGTCATGCAGATGCCGCCGCAGTGGATTCCAAGCACGTTCCGCTGGTCGAACTACGCTGAGGCGTGGAGCGTCGCACCGTTCGGACGGTACTTCTTCAACAGTTTCTTCATGGCCATTACGACGACCATCGGAGAAGTCATCACGACGATCATGGCCGCTTATGCGTTTGCAAAGATGAAGTTCTTCGGGAAGAACGTGCTCTTCTCGATTCTGCTTGCGACGCTGATGATTCCGGGCCAGATGCTTCTCATTCCCAACTACGTCACCATCAATCGGTTGGGCTGGTTTGACACGTATCAAGCATTGATTATCCCTTGGCTGGCATCGGTGTTCGGCATCTTCCTGTTGCGACAGTTCTTCCGATCCATCCCCGATGAGTTGATGGACTCCGCGCGCATCGATGGATGCGGGCGGTTCCGATTCCTGTGGCGTATCGTCGTACCGCTGTCCAAGCCGGCGATCATGACGGTGGCATTGCTGAAGTTCCTTGGAAGCTGGAACTCGTTCCAGTGGGTGCTGTTGATGACCAATCGCGAAGCGATGCGAACGGTACCCGTGGGATTGATGAGCTTCAGATCCGAAGTCGGAACAGCCTATGAGTTGCTCATGGCTGCGGCAGTTCTCGCGATCATCCCCGTGCTGATTCTGTTCTTCTTCACGCAGAAACAGTTTATCCAAGGCGTTGCGAGAACCGGCATCAAGTAGAACGGCGTTGAGTTTTTTGTAGGAAAGGTGATCAGCCTCCCAGGCTGATCGGAGATCGGTACCACACGTACAAGGAGGCAACATGCTGCGAAAGGGGATCTTGCTCGGTCTGGCTTGCGTCATGCTCATGGGCTTGGTCGTGTTTGCTCAGGAGCCCGTCACGATCGAGTTCTGGCACTCCATGAGTTCCGGCCATCAGCCCTATCTCGTGGACCTCGTGAACAAGTTCATGGAGGAGTACCCGTACATCACCGTCAACCTGACCTATCAGGGCGGCTACGGTGACACCGAAGACAAAGTCGAGGCGTCCGTCGTCGCCGGAACCCCGCCGACGATGGTTCAGCTGTACGAGAACGTCATTACGCCTCTCGTCGAGGTTCTTTATCCGATCGGCCCTCACATGACCCAGGCGGAGAAGGACGACATCCTTGACGGACTCGTCCCGAACAACACCTTCGACGGCGTCTTGGTTTCGGTGCCGTGGAACAAGTCGATCATGGTTCTGTACTATCGCTCGGACCTGATCGCCACCCCGCCGACGACGTGGGAAGAGTTCGCCATCATGGCGGCCGACCTCACGGTGGACGTAGACGGTGACGGCGTGATCGACCGCTACGGAACCGGTCTACGACCGTACAATCCGGAACTGTTCCTGAACTACCTCATCCAGAATGGCGGCACGATTCTGAACGATGATTGGTCCGCCGTGACCATTGGGGATCAGAAAGGCGTCGAGGCAATGCAGTATGCCGAGAGCCTCGTCCCGTCCTCGTACATCAGCTCGGGCTACCTGAGCGATGCCGTGGGCCAGGACCTGGTCGCCATGTTCGTCGATACGTCGGCCGGTTACTACTACAACCACAAGGCGGCCGTCGACAACGGCTTCGAGCTCGCGTGCGCCCGCGTTCCCGCAGGCCCAGTGAACAACAGCTCGGCCATCCAGGGAACCAACCTGGTCGTCTTCGACATGGGGCAGACCCAGGCGCAGAAGGACGCGGCCGTCCTGTTGGCCCGCTTCCTCATCCGCCCGGAGAACACAGTCGCCTGGTCGCTGCGCGGCGGGTATCTGCCGGTCGTCAAGTCCGCTTACGAGAACCAGGACTGGCTCGACTTCCTGGCTGACAACCCGGATTACGTCGTGATGTCCGAAGCGATGATCGACGGTTTCGCTCAGATTCTTCACCCGAACTACGGTCTGATGCGTGGAGCCATCGGCAGCGCGTTCGAGGAAGTCATCCTCGCCGCTTCGTCGGCTGTTGACGCAATGGCGAATCTCGTGCTGGATCTGACGGATCTGCTCGAGTACTAGGCTCAATCACCAGGGGGAGCCGATCCGTGCGGATCGGCCCCCTCTGTTCTTGCAAGGAGTGAGGAGCGCACGATGAGGCGAAAGCTGCGCATCCCGGATCACTGGAAGTACCGTACGTTCTGGCTTGAGTCCGGTCAGGCATACCTGTACCTGTTCCCCGCGTTCCTGATCCTTGCGGTGTTCACGTTCTATCCGTTCTTCTCGGCCTTCCGGCTGAGCTTGTACAAGTGGAGCGCCATTCACCCGCCCGGAACCTACGTCGGGCTCGGCAACTACGCCAAGATCTTCGCGGATCGGCACTTTTGGAATGCGGTTTGGAATACGTTCTACTACGTCGCGATCAGCGTTCCCGTCACCCTCTTCTTGGCACTTCTGGTGGCGAACCTGCTTAACAAGCCGTTGCGAATGCGCGCGTTCGCCCGGACGTCCTTCTTCCTCGCCTACATCACGCCGTTGGTCGCCGTGGCCATGGTTTGGAGCTGGATGTACGACTGGCGGTACGGCGTTCTCAACTACCTGCTCGGATTCCTCGGAATCGACCTGATCAACTGGCTGATGGACCCCAAGTTCGCCATGCTCGCCGTCATCATCATGAGCGTGTGGCGATTCGTCGGGTATCAAGCGATCATTCTGCTGGCCGGCCTGCAGAACATCGACCAAATGTACTACGACGCGGCCAAGGTCGACGGCGCTTCGCCGTTCCGTACGTGGTGGCACGTGACGATTCCTCTGTTGACGCCTCAAATTTTCTTCGTATTCATCATGTCGATGATCGGCTCGTTCAAGGTGTTCACCGAGATCTACGTCCTGTTCAGCGGCCAGCCGGGCCCGCTTAAAAGTGCCGAGACGCTGGTCTACTACATCCTGCGTATCGGACGGTTCGACGGAAACCTCCTCGGACGAGCAGCGGCCGCGTCGATCTTCCTGTTTGCCGTCATCTTCGCGTTCACGCTCATTCAGTTGTTCTTCACGCAGCGGAAGGTCCACTATCAGTAGGCGGCATACCATGCGACGTTCGATTCTCTGGATCCTGATTGCGCTCCTCTCGATCACGACGTTCGCTGCGTCGAGCCAAACGCCCGACATTGCGTTCGCAACCCGTGAAGGCCGCGTTCTCCGTATCGTCGACGGCGACACCATCGAATTGTACGATGGCGAAACCGTGCGCCTGCTCGGCATCGACACACCGGAGATGGGCACGGAGTTCGCCATGGAAGCCAAGCTTCTGACCATGGAGCTTCTGTCCCGCCAGGACGTCTATCTGGAGACGGACGAACAGGAACGAGACGTCTACGGGCGTCTGCTTGCACACGTATACGTCATCACGGACGACGGCTGGCTTCTCGTCAATGAAGAACTCGTGCGAGCCGGACTTGCCGAACTGCTGTTCATTCCGCCGAATACGCGCTACTACGGCTACTTCCAAGACGCACTCAGTGACGCCGTCGTCCACCGCCGCGGCATGTTCGCATCGATCAGCGGAGAAGGGATTCTGTCCGTCGACGAGCTGGAGTGCAGCCTGGTCGACTGCGTCACCGAAGTCGTCGTCGTGCGATTCGTCATCTCCGAAGTGTCGACGGAGCGCGGCGCCGTCCGTTTGGATACGTCGGAGGGTGAATACGGATTCCACGTCCTGCTTCCATTGGACTCCGAGGCCGCGCAGGCGATGCCGCCGGTCGAAGAGCTTCTCGGCCAGGTTGCCGAGGTATCCGGCATTCTCGACTGTACGTATCGCGACGGGCCGAGCATCACCGTCGACTCTCCGGGCCAGATCTCGTACGGCATCCAGAACAGCAACGACTAGCCGCCCGCGATCCGGCGCGTCTCATCCACCCGCTCGCTGCCTGACGCAACGCCGTCACACCTGCCGTGTCGCATGAGATACGATCGCTGGCGAGCATCGATCCAACGTCGGTCGATCACCGCTGGATGAACGCGATTCCTCGTCCGGTGAACGTTTGCGCCTCGCTCGACGCCTGGATGACGTAGACGTAGGCGCCGTTGGCCATCGGCTGTCCGGACGCATCGACCCCGCACCACGTGATGCCCGCTGTGTTCTCTTCGCTCGCCGACCAGACCAGGTGCCCCCCGAGGTCATAGACGTCGACCGACAGGCGGGCCGCCGTCCCCGTTCCTTCGTAGCCGAAGGTGCACGTCTCGGCAAACGGCGTCGGCGCGGCGACGAAGCGCTCGACGGCCAACGTCCCTGCGAGCACGCTGGCTGTGTCGGTCGACACGTCGGTCGGGTCCGCCGGGTCGACGTACCTGGCGGTCAGCTCCTCTCCGGCGATCAAATCGATAACCAATGCGTCGGTCATGAACGACCCGGGCAGCCCGTCCATGGCGGTCAGATCGTAGGTCACCCCGTCGATCTCCACGGCATCGCTCAGCGTGATGGCGCCGCCCTGAGACGGGTCGTCCACGCGCACGTAGACGGCATCGCCCTCTCGATACGCCAAGACTTCGTCGCCGCTTGCGTCGACGAAGCTCGTCGTGGATGTCGGACCCGGCGTCGCCCCGCCCATGCCCACCTTGATCGAGATCCACGCCGAGTCGGAATGATTGCTCGGGTCTTGATAGACGGCGATCAGCGTGTCGCCCGGCAGAACGCCGAGTGTCGGCACGCATTCGTGCACACTCGCCAGATCGACGCACGAGACGCTGATGAAGTCTCCGCTGTTCCGCCCGGTCTCCACCAGGTCTACCGGCGCCCAGTATCCGTTGCGCGGATTGAGAACGTAGACCTTGGGACCGCACAGCGTGTTGAAGATGGAGACGATCCCCAGGTGATTGTTCACCGCGTGGATCGCGATTCCCTCTTCGGGTCCGCAGTCCCATCCCAGAAGCGCTTCCGGTGCGAATGGCCACGCGTTCAGCACGTCGGCCCAGTAGGCGTCGATCCGCTCGCGCCGATAGACGTCCTCGTCCTGGTCCGGATCCTCGACCTCGATGAACACGCAGTCGGCGTTCGTGTATCCGTCGACGCGATTGCCGTTGCGATCGAGGAAGTACATCCGCGTCGTGTCTCCGTCAAACACCTGCGTATCCGCGACCGACATCTGTGCGAACGAGACATCGTTCGCCACACGCACCGCGTCGATCGCCGGAGGGAACGCCGTGTCGACATCCACGTCCCCGAGCAGCGAAAGCTCGGCGGTAACGTAGCGGACGTCGTTGTAGCGGACGATCACATCGTCTTCGTTGAACGCTTCGAATCGCCAGTTGTCCAGTCGGAGTTGATACCCGCCCAAGAAGCCCAGTTCTCCAATCCCCGTCGCATTCCAGACCGATTTCAGCTCCATCCCCGCATTGGAGAAGAAGATCGCCGAGTTGGAGCCCGTCTCGTCGAGAATCCACCACTCGCTGTCGTCCTCTTCGTGCGTCGTGCAGAGATGGACCACGACCTGCTCGGGACAGCACGGGTCGACGTTCGCATTGGCGTCGACAACCTGCACGTAAATCGGATCTCGCCCGATCCAATACGTCTCCTCGGGCTCGCGGTCGGCGTTCGTGAACGACACGGTACTGCGCGGCCGATCCTCGATGACCGCGGTCGCAACCTTCAAGTCGTCGAAGTCGTTCGGGTCCAGGTAGTAGGCCGCGAGCACGTCGCCAACGCGCAGGCTGTCGAACCCAAGATCGGTCAGCATGCTGTTGAGGTTCAACTGGAACACGCCTGTGTTCGCACCCGTCTCCCGTGCGTAGAACATCACCCGCGTCACCCCGCTGGCGCTCGCGGTGTCAAACCACGTGACGTTGCCGTCGCCTTGCGTCGGGTACTCGACGTACCACGTTCCGTCCGCGTTGGGTTGATTCGACCCGTCCGCCGCCAGGTCAATCATCGGCCATCCGCTGTCGTAGATGTTCCAAGACCAGATCCCGTCGAACCCGATGTTTCCGAGGATGTCCACCACGCCTCCGACCCGCCACAGCGAGCAGAACGTCGTCGGGCTGTCCGTCTGAACGGGGTTCCACGATCCGGGATTCACGAGAAGGAAGACGGGGACAACCTCCACGTGGTTGCAGTCCACGTTCTCATCGGCGTCCACCACGGTGACCGTCGCTGCGCCGTTGCCATCCTCGTAGACATCGTAATCCCAGTCGATCGTCGCCTCGACGTCGACGATCTTCAGCATCGAGATGGCCACGTCCGAAGGATCGTTCGGATCCTGCACGAGTCCGACGAGCGTGTCCATGTTCTCGAACCAACCCACGAACGGTCCGCCGGGGATACCGACGAACGGTGCGTACGCCGGGTCGATGGGGATGTCAAAGATGTCGCGCAAGTCCCCCCAATAGAAGTAGTCGCCCAGAAAGTCATTGAAGAAGAATCCGTCTGTATCGTAGCCGTCGAAATCGAAGCCGACCCAGTGACCGGCGCCCCGGTCGACGTCCCAACTGATCCGTCTTCCGATCCGGAACGACACGTTGCTCACGAAGACACCGGTATCGGCATCCGTTTCCTCGAAGAAGTGTCCGTGCGTCGTGCAGCCGGCTCGTCCGACGTATGCATAGTCGCCGGGCACGATGCACGTCTCCCAGCTCTCCCAGTCGATGTTGGCCCCGGTTTTCGGATCCATCAGCTTGACGTCGGTCCAGAACTTGTCGCGCACGTCGCAGTCGAGGTTCTCATCCGGATCGACGACCACGATCCAAACACTCTCCCCCTCTTGAAGCTTCGTGATGGGTAACTCGCCGTTCTTGCCCGCCGAGAAGTAGAGTCGCGCGTCCGTCGCCACAGCCGCCCAGCTTGCTGCCAGGCAGACGATCACCACGCCGATCCATCCGAGCCACCACCGCTGGGCCATGCTGGTACCTCCTCGATCCACGGGAATCCCCCTCACAAGATGTTCCTTGCCCTACGTTACGTCGCGTCTATCATACAACCAACGAACTGCAACGGCGAAACCATTGCAGTTCGCGTTTTCTCGCACCCCACTCAGCACCACGCGTCTCGCCGACCGGGTTCTCTCCCCGCTATCCTCCCCCGACGAGATAGACGCGCACCGTGCAGCAATCCTTCGTCGTTGCGCCGTCGTCGTCAGTCACCGTCAGGCAGACGCGGTACGTCCCCGCAGCGTCGAACGCGTGCTCGACCTCTCCTCCTTCCGCAGTGTCCCGATCGTCGAAGTTCCACTCGTACGAGACGATCTCTTCGTCCGGGTCCCAGCTACGCGACCCGCTGAATTCCACCTTCCCCCCCCTTGGTGATAGTCTGGGATAGCTGGCGCGTGGTATTGCGCACCCACTGAAACCGGCCTTACACTGGCATCCGGAAGGAGGTCCCTTGTGCTCCACGTAGCGGAATTGAAGAAAGATGCGCTGGTCGAACTGCTGGACCGAACGTTGCCGGCGGAGACCGAGCCGACGGTCTGCCTGGCGACGTGCGACCGTTCAGGTCCTCATGTACGTGTGATCAGTCTCGTCCGTGACGGACTGGCGTTCTACTTCGCAACGTCCCGGGATTCAGAGAAGATGCAGCACTTCTCCGCTCGCCCTGACGTCGAATTCGTCGCCGTGCTGAAAGAGGGAGACAAACTTGGAAGTCTGCGCGTCGCCGGCACCCTCATCGAGGTCCCGAGCCCCGTGCTGCACGACGTGTGGACGCGAGGCCGCGGGTACGATGCCAAGCGGCATTTCGCAGGAGGGTTGGACGATCCCAACTTCATCGCCTATCGCGTGTGCCCGGTGCGCATCCGGCTGCGCCCTCCTGGGGAACGGGAAGTCGACCTTCCCCTTCTGCTGTTTGCGCAGTAGCTGCTGCATTCGCTCGCCCCGTTGCCGGTTCGCGCCTTGGCATGCTTTCGAAGCCGAGTCCGAATGTTCACAAAGAGCCGGCGCGTGCGCTCCATCAAGAGCACACGCGCCAGCTTTTGCTACGTTCGCGTTTGCCTAGAAGAAGAACAACACTCCAATCGACACCCACGGAACGCCGATCGTGTCCAAGGTTCCGCCGAGGTCAAAGTACGCCGTCTTGCCAAGTCGGAACAGCATTCCGGCGCCGAGATGGGGCACCACGAATGCGTCCGTTCCCAGCTGCACGTAGGGGATCATGCCCGGCGCTTCTTGCCGCGTCTCTTCGAACAACTCGTCGAAGTCCGTCACCCCATCGTCCACCAGTTCGTCGGCGATGCGTTCGATCCGGCTGAGGGACGCCGGGAAGTACAGCCGGAACGCCACCCCGAACAGCGCGCCGTTGACGCCGATGGTGAATGTAGGAGCGCCGAACCCGTTCTTCATCGAGAATCCCAGTTGAAGACCCGTGTCGACGCCTGCGGTGAACGATCCGGAGCGCTCATCGTAGCCGTCCAATACAGCCTGAATCAGCGCATCCTTCCCTTCGATCTGCACCGGTGCGGATGTCGCCGTCGTGGTGGTCGTCGGCTGCGTCACGGCGGCGACCGTCGCAGCTTCTTGCTCGAAGCGGATTTCGACAATGCTGTCGACGCTGAGCGATTGAACGTCGCCCGAAGACGTCCGCAACCCGAACACGTCGCTGACGCCGCCGAGCGTCCCGACGATGATGTTGCCGTCGAATGTCTCCACCGTCACTGCGCGATCCTCGCCGAATCGGATATGCTTGATGTTGACGCGCTGTGCCGTGAACACGTCTCCAGTGGATGAGGTGATGCTGATCGTGGCCGGCATGCCGGATTCGATCACGCCGGTCAATACGGAGCCGCCTTCAGTGATGACGGTCTCCGTTCCATACAGACTGACTGCCACGCTCGCCAGTGCGAGAAGTGTAGCCAAGACAATTGCAGTTCTACGCATGCTTTCCTCCATACCCGCCCTTGGTGTTGACCTCGTCACTATGATACAGCATTCGGTCGGCAATGCGATGGCCACCGCTGAAAACCCGCGCCGGTGCACCGCTTCGGTCAAGTCTAGAGCGCCCACATTCGCCCGGGTATGCCCGGACGTGCTAGGCTTAGACTGAGGTGAGAATCATGCATAGTCATCGCAGACGACTGAGCGGCCTAATGCTGGTCATGCTGGTGGCAACACTCTCCGCATGCGCCTTGTTCAATCGACCCCCAATTGCTGATTTCACAGTCACTCCTGCAACGGGAGAGGCACCGCTTCTCGTGCAATACGACGCGTCCACAAGTACGGACCCGGACGGCGATACGCTAACCTATGGATGGAACTTCGGCGACGGCACGACGGGAAGTGCCGTCAGCGGCTTCCACACGTACGCAACGCCGGGAACCTACGAGATCCAGCTCGTCGTTACCGACGCCCGTGCGAACACGTCGACCCTCTCTCGATCGGTACTCGTCACAACGCCGGAGAATGCGGCACCGATCGCCAGCCTCACGGCCGCGCCCACATCCGGATCCGCCCCACTGACAGTGGCGTTCAACGCCTCTGCATCGAACGATCCGGATGGAACCATCGATTCGTATGCGTGGAGCTTCGGAGATGGCGCGACGGCGACCGGCGTCAACGCCACCCACCAATACACCGCTGAGGGTGCATACGTTGTCACGTTGACCGTCGAAGATGACGAGGGTGCGACGGCGACCGAAAGCGACATCATCCTCGTGAGCGCGCCGGGCAATCAGCTTCCTGTGGCCGACTTCGTCGCCGATCCCGAGGGCAGCTTCTTCGTCCCCGTGACGATCAGCTTCGATGCCTCGGCATCCTACGATCCTGACGGCTCCATTGCCGCCTACCAATGGGACTTCGGAGACGGAGCCACCGGCGCCGGACAACTGACGTCACACGAGTACGCGAGCTACGGCACGTACAACGTGATCCTCACCGTGTACGACGATACGGGTGCGCCGGCTTCGCACATTCAGGAGATCGTGTTGCGACCGCTGATCATCGGTCCGATCGTCCCGCTATAGGTTTTGGGCTGTCTCGTGCGGACTGAGCGCTTGGGAAGCGTCGGCCGAAGGATCTCCCATTTAAGGGATCGGCATTCGCGATCTCTGAAGGAGCCAAGCAAAGCGCAGCCCTTGTGCTCCTATTGATTCACTTGAATGGTGATGTTGTTGGTGCTGTCAGGGATGACGTCATCGATGATTGGGTTGACGACGTAATCCAAGGTCGCCCATTTGTTGGGATTCGCTATGCTGTACCCCTCGCTCTCCCGGGTCACGCCCCTGTAAATCATCCGATCGAGGGATAGGTGCGCATCCGTTCCTGTCAGGGCAAAGTAGCGCGCCCCTCCGTCAGCAAGCGAGTCAGTATACGAGTAGGGGATGTTGTATCCGCGAATCTCATTCACGAACGTCCAAGCGCCCCAGACGTTCTCTTGCGTTTGGCGGGCGTAGAAGTATTCGATGGTGTCTTCGGTAGCGTTGAGTCTCACCTCGAGGTACGTGTTGGAGAAATCCCCCAGCTGGTCGTCCCACGTGTTGGTGTACGTCCTGGTGGCCGCATCGTAGGTTCCGCCGTAGGGGCGGAAGAACTCCATCACAACGGTGCGCTGGCTGGTCGTCACCGGATAGGTAGGCATGACCCGCTCTGACATCGTCACCTCGAAGTTGTAGTTGATGCTCACGCTGGTCACCGATGGCGTAGTACCGGGGGTCCCGCCGGAAGGCGGCGTCCCACCTCCAGTGATTGCCTCCACGAGTTGATCGATGAACTCACATCCGGTCAGTAGCGCTACACCGATGACGAGCAACCCTACGAGCAGTATCCTCTTACGCATTGCCTCTCACCCCTCCTCGCTGATGCCGTGCGCGCATTCCGTTATGCGTACCCCACAGTACACAAGCGAATACGCGATTCCAAAACGCAATGCCCGCATCCAGACAGGACCTCATATCCGAAGGACCCTAGACAGACTGGCGTTGGAGCCTTGTTCTTCCCATTGAACGCCGCCATCCAAGGATCATGCTGTTGCCCAGGCCGTCGAAGCGCCCTGCCTGAATCCAGGCATCGGGAAAGCGCCGTTCATGGTTGACACCAAGGAGCAGAATGCCTCCAATTGCCGGAACCATCTTTCCCTGATGCACTGTGACAAGCCGCAGGGATTCTAGATCGCGGCGCTTCAAGGGCCGCACTCGCTCAAACGGCTCGGAAGCTACTCGGAAGTCAGCTCCTTCAGAGTCCAGGTCAGGCATTGCCTGTTCGTCGTAGGATCCTGAGGCCGCAAACCTGCGCATGGGTTCGATCATGGGAAGATCTGCTTTCCGGTTTGTCGAGCCCACACGCACATACGTACCGTCCTCACGTCGCTCACGAACGAGGAAGTGGGGTGTCTGTCGCCACTGGGGTGGACTTGCACCGCAACCAGGGTTTCCGAACGCCACGGCAGGACCTCTATCTCTGGGACAAGGCACGGCGTGATCGAAGGACTGCGCGTCCGCTTGAGCGAGCTCCAGCCCGAACGGAGTTCCCGTTTGCTTGGAGTTTCACTTCGAGAGCGTGTTCCTGATCAGATCTGGTTGGCGGGGATGCGGGTAACGAGTTTGCCTTCGGAAAGCTCGCAAGCTGCATTCTTGATCGGACCTGGAGAACAGTCGAGCGTTGACGTTCTCCCAAGCTACTGAGCGAAGCGAAGGAGCCGTTCTCATTCTTCTCGACTGCCAAGCGAGACGCCCTCACAAGAGGGCGCTTCGCTTCGTGGTTGGGAGAGTGTAAGGATGGCGGCTGCTCTGCGAGCAGCTTGCGAGTTTGCTGGCGCAAACTCGTGATCCGATGCCGTTCATCGGCTATCCGGTTGCTTGGAGTTCACTTCGTGAACTCTGTCCTTGGGACGACGGTACTCACCGCCCCATCCCAACCAGAAGCCCCAGGAACGTTCTTGGCTCCTGGGGCTTCTGGTTGGGAGAGGAGGATTCGAACCCCCACTGACGGGACCAGAACCCGCTGTCCTACCATTAGACGATCTCCCAAGGTTCGTGCAGGATCTTACGCAAACGGCCGTGGAGCGTCAAGATCGCCTTGGTGCGTCCTCCGGTCACGGCTACAATGCTTGTATGAACGACCGCATCCGTACTCCTATCGTCGCTGGCGCCTTCTATCCCGCGCGGGCGGACCGGCTTCGCGATCTGATCGAGGGGTTTCTTCCTCTGGAGCCGCGGCCGACGGATGCACTTCACGAGCCGTTCGGTCTGGTCGTTCCTCACGCGGGCTATGTCTATTCCGGCCGTGTCGCTGCGCTCGGCTTTACCGAGGTCGCTCGACATGGCGTTCCGGATGCGGTGGTGATTCTCGGCGCCAGCCACACGGGTATCGGTCCTCGCGTCGCACTCGCTCCCCATCAGGCGTGGGAGACGCCATTGGGCGCTTCGCCGGTGGATGGCGACACCGTGCGACGTTTGCAGGCCGGCGGGATCCAAACGGCGGAGGCGCCGTTCGAACGGGAGCATTCGATCGAGGTCCAGGTGCCGTTCGTTCAGCACTTGTGGGGCACAGACTGTCCCATCGTCCCGATCTGTGTCGTTCCGGGACCGCGGGCGGAGACCGACGCGGTCGCGGCCGCACTGGTCGACGCGCTCGACGGGCGTCACGCGTTGATCGTTGCGAGTTCCGACTTCACCCACTACCAGCCGCATGCGGTCGCCGAGGCCGCCGACCGCGAGGCGATCGATCGGATTCTGGCGCTGGATGCTCCCGGCTTCCGCGAGCTGTGCCGGTCGAAGCACCTGAGCATCTGCGGGACGGGAGCGATCGAGATCCTGATGACGACTGCCCGAAACCTACCGCTGTCGGCCGCACGTCTCGTGAGCTACGCGACGTCCGGCGAGATTACCGGCGACAATAGCTCCGTCGTCGGCTACGCATCGATTCTGTTTTCGAAGGAGTCTCATGGCTAAGAGCATGACCGGCTTTGGCGTCGGGTCCGCGGAGGGCGGCGACTGGCGTGCCGAGGTGAGTATCCGTTCCCTGAATCACCGATTCTTGTCCACGCGCATTCGATCGTTCAACGATCATCCGCAACTGCTGTCACGAATCGAGGAGCAGGTCAAGCAGTCGTTCGCGCGCGGCGAAATCAGCGTCTGGATCGGTGTGGACCACATCGGTACATCCGGGAGTGATTCCCCACTCGATCCGAAGGCAGCAAACAACGCCTTCAAGGAGCTGCAGACGATCCAGCAGCTTCTCGGCATCGAGGATCCGCCCACATTGCAGGATCTCAGCCGCGTCGGCGGGCTGCAGCCGCTGCATGCCGAGGACGAGGAGCTTTGGCCCATCCTCGAATCCGCACTTGCGGACGCGATTGCGCAAACGGATGCTGCACGGACGCGCGAGGGCGCGGAACTGAAGGCGGAGCTGGCCTCGCTTGTCGGCAAGATTCGCGCGTCGCTCGATCAGGTGAAGGCTCGATTGCCGGAGGTTCTCGCGGAGATCAGCGGACGCCTGAGCGAGAAGGTGGCGGCCCTGGAACTCAAGGTCGATGCATCGCGTCTCGAATCGGAGATCGTTCTCTTGTCCGACCGCTACGACGTGCAAGAGGAGATCGTGCGCTTGGAGACCCACCTCGACCGCGTCGGAGACGTTCTGGAGAAGGACGCGCCGATCGGCAAGGAGCTCGACTTCCTCAGCCAGGAGATGCTGCGCGAGGTCAACACGCTCGGGTCCAAGGCGCGCGATACGTCGACGAGTTCTCTCGTCGTAGACATGAAGCTGGCGGTCGAGCAGTTCAAGGAGCAACTGCAGAATGTCGAATGAGGTCAAGGAACAGCGACAAGGCATTGGAAACGGCTTGGCGTTCGTGGTGACCGGGCCATCCGGCGCGGGGAAGAACTCGGTCATCGACCTTGTCATGGACCGTCTGCCCGGACTCACCTACTCGGTTTCGTACACATCGCGGACGAGGCGACCGAACGAGGTAGACGGCGAGGACTATGTCTTCGTGACGCCGCAGGCGTTTCGCGACCGTATCGAAGCCGGTGACTTTCTCGAGCACGTCACCTATCTCGACGATCACTACGGGACGTCACGCTCGCAGATCGACGGGTTCGTCGCAGAGGGCTTGGACGTCATCCTCAACATCGAGGTCACCGGCGCCCGGACGCTCCAGGCGAAGGAGATTCCGGGAATCCGTGTGATCTACGTCTTCCTCACGCCGTCGTCGGTCGACGAACTCGAGTCGCGCCTGCGCAAGCGCAACACCGAGGACGAAGAGAAGATTCAGCGCAGGCTCGCGGTCGCCAAGCGCGAGATGCTGGCGCTGCCGGAGTTCGACTACCTTGTGATCAACGACGACCTCGACACGGCCGTCGACGAGCTTGCATCCATCATCATCGCGGAGCGGGTTCGCATTCCCTAGGACGTTCGGTTCGACAAAGAGAAGCGCCCGGCCCCCAGTTGCGAGGCCGGCCGTGCTTCATAGAGATGGAACAGAGCGTATCAAACCTTGGCGACACCTTTCGGCGTCACTTTGAGTTTCTTCTCCACTTGGCGCTTCAGTTCTTTCCCCGGGCGGAACAGCGGAACGACTTTCGCTTCCACCTCGATGGGGCGCTTGGTCTGGGGGTTGATGCGGCTGCTCGCCTTGCGGGCACGAACCGCAAACTTCCCGAACCCGACCAGCTTGACCTCGTCGCCTTGAAGCAAGGTCTCTTGGACCAGATCGAGGACCGAGTCCAGCAGGTATCGCGCTTCCTTCTTCGTCATGCTGGTCTTGTCGGCCAGCCGATCGATGAATTCACCCTTGTTCATCTGTGTACCCTCCTTGCGATGGTTTCTGCTTGATTACTCGTTCTCGGGCTCGTCGATGTTGGCTTCGGCCAGCAAGTCTCTCATGCTCAGAGACTCATGCCCGGCGTCGTCCAGGAATCTGCGGTCGACTCGCTCTTTGCGGCCGCCCCGATCCTTGCGACGACTCTTACCGCCGCCGCCACCGCGTCCGGAACTGGCGCGATCCCGCTCGCGTTGCTCAAATGCCGCAGCCGGGATCTCTGGAGGGCCGAACAGATTTCGCATCGTCAGGCGAACCTGTTTCTTGTCTTCGTTGATGCCGATGATCCGTGCCTGGACCTTGTCTCCAATCGTAAGCACATCTGCGGGCGTCGCGATCCGCTCTTCGCTGATCTCCGAGACGTGAATCAGTCCGTCCACGTCGTCGGTGATCTTCATGAACGCACCGAAGTCCTTGATCTCCGTGATCGTGCCATCGACAACTTCGTCAATCGCGAACTTCTCGACGAACTTCTGCCACGGATTGTCCTTCAGCTCGCGGATGCTCAACGAGATCCTGCGCTCCGCCGGATCGGCGCTGAGGACCTTGACTTCGACCTCGTCGCCTTCGGCAAGAACGTCCTTGGGATGGTTCACGTGACCCCAGTCGAGTTCGGAGACGTGGACGAGTCCCTCGATCCCGTCTTCGAGCTTCACGAACGCGCCGAAGTCGGTCAGCTTGGTGACGGCGCCCGAGACGATCTGCCCTCGCGGGTATCTGGCCTCGACGTCCTCCCACGGATCATTCTGTGTTCGACGCAGGGACAGGCTGATACGGTGCGCGCCTTCGTCCACGTTGAGAACGACGACGGTGACCTCATCACCCTCGGTGACGATGTCCTTCGGATTCTCGGGGTGTCCCCACGAGAGTTCCGAGACGTGGACGAGGCCTTCGACATCCTGTTCCAACTCGACGAACGCACCGAAGTCGGTCACGCTAACCACGTTTCCGGTCACGTGCGCACCGGCCGTGAAGCGTTCCGCGATGCCGTCCCACGGATTCGATCGCAACCGCTTGATCGACAGCGAGACTTTGCCCTTCTCCGTGTCGAAGTCGATCACTTTCACGCGCACCTGATCGCCGACCTTGTACTCCGGCGGCGGAACCGGAAGATCCTTCCAGGCAATCTCCGATCGGTGAACCAGTCCTTCGAAACCGCCGATGTCTACGAACAGTCCGAAATCAACCACACTGCGGATCGTGCCCTCGATCTCCTGGTCTTTCTCCAGGGACTCGAAGAGCTTCTTCCGCTGTTCTTTCTCTTGTTCTTTGATGTAGACCTTGTGAGATACGACGAGGTTCTTGTCCCGTCGTGAGAGTTCAAGGATCTTGAACTTGATGCGCTGGCCCCGCAGCTCATCGATCGAGCTGGGCAGGTCGTCTCCCAGATGAGATCCGGGAAGGAACGCACGGATGCCGTCGAGGTTCACGTGATACCCGGCGCTCTTCACCTCACCGGTGATATCGCCTTCGATCACCTCGCCGTCACGATACGCCTCTTCGAGAGTGTCAATCCGCTTCTCGTACTCGGCTTGCTTCTCCGAAGCGTAGACCGTGCCCTTTTCCTCGTCAATGTAGGTAACGAGAACCTCGATCTCCTCGCCTTCCTCGATCTTGCCGTCCGTGCGGAAGGGAGAGAGTTCGGCCACCGGAAGGATACCCTCCGATTTGTAGCCGATGTCGACGAGTATCTCCGTCTCATTGACTTGTACGACCGTCCCGGAGATCGTGTCTCCGCGGCTGTACATCTTGACGTCGCTTTCAGAGAAAGCGTCCTCCATCTTTATACGCTGTTCCATGCTCTACTGACACCTACCATCGCGCTTCCTCAGAGATCGTTCTCTGAGCCCGCAGTCTCTAGTTTGTAGCAACCCTTATCCTCCTCGATTCCTCATGCGTTATCAACTCGAACCATCAATTGCTCGCTCATTCGCTGGATCTTCTCCGATCGCGTCGCCTCCTCCCCCACCGCCACAGCCAGGTCGGAAACGTCGAAGGGTTCGCCGATCGAGACGGACAGCCGCGGGAGTTTGAATGGATACTCCGGAGGATACGGACCGTCACTCTGGATGTTCACCGGAAGAATCCTCTTTCCCGTCAGCTGCGCGAAATGGACGGCGCCCGCCTTGGCATCGACCTCCGCTCTCGTCGTGCCCTCGGGGAACAGTCCGATCAACCGTTCGCCCTTCATGGCCGCCAGCATATTTCGGAAGTCGCTCCGTCCGAAGTGCTCACGATCGATGATCGTCGAAAACGCCCGGATCACCGATCGGACCACAGGCACGCTACGCATAAGTCCCTTTCGGGAGATGAACTGCACGCGCCGAAAGATGCCGATCGCAGCCGCCACCACAGGCGCGTCCCAATAGCTACGATGCCTGGCGACAATGATGTACTCAGCGTCGCGTTCGATGTTCTCTCGTCCCCGGACTCGGAGTCGAAAGAAGACCTTGAGTACCACAAGGCACAAGAACGCAACCAGCGCGTATGTCCCGTTTCTAATCCCGCTTCTCAGCCGACCTCGCAACGTTCTTCCCCAACCGATCCCTCACTAGGTTTGATGCTACGGAAATGACCTCTTCAAGAGGCTTTTGGTCAGTTTGGATTATAGTTGCGTCGGATGCGGGTTTCAAGGGAGCAATCGCTCGTTCCGAGTCCCGCTTGTCGCGCACGATCAGTTCTCGCTCGACGTCCGCCGGATCGGCCTCGCCGCGTTGACGTACGCGACGCAACGCCCGCACCCGCGTGGTTGCATCGAGGAAGATCTTCACGTCCGCATCGGGAAGCACGACGGTGCCGATGTCGCGTCCTTCCATCACCACGTCGTACCGCGCAGCCATCGCACGTTGCAACTCCACCATCCGCTGTCGAACCTGCGGGAGTGTTGCGACCTGGGATGACTTCTGGTCCATCTCCGGCGTGTGGAGGAGAGACGTCACATCTTCGTCGTTCAGCAAGAACCGTTCGTCCAACGTCACCACGATGTCGATCTGGTCGAGAGGAATCCCGCGATCGTAGGCAAGGGCGACGGCTCGATACATCTTGCCTGTCTCAACGAATCGCAGGCCGAACTCACGAGCCAGTGCTTTCCCCAACGACGTTTTGCCCGACGCGGCCGGTCCGTCGATCGCGATCTTCACCCGTCATCCCCCTCCTGTGCGTAGCCCGCCGTGGTGGCGTCGCAACAATATACCCGCGCATCGTTCAGTCGTCCCGCGAGCCGCGTTTGCGCCGCTTCAGCTCCCGCTCGCGTCTCGAACGCGGCAAAGAACGCCGACCCGCTGCCCGACATGCCCGAGTAGCTGCCGCCCACGTGGCGAACCGCATCCGCAATCGCGGCCAGCGCTGGATGCAGGTTCGCCGCCGGAGCGGCAAGATCGTTCCGCCCCAGGCGCCCCGACGGCTCCGTCTCTTGGTCCGGCGACCACGCGCGATAGACGTCCGCGGTCGCACAGTGAATGGGCGGGACGACCACAAGGTAGCTCTCGGACCTCGCCGGAAGCCTGCGCGTCTGCGTCCCCAGCCCGCTCAGTTCGAGACATCCTCCGTCGAGAAACAGCGGGACATCCGCACCGAGCGACGCACCGATCTCACGCAACGTCCGACCGTCAAGCCGCGGCGACGTACACCGATTCAGAACGGCCAGAACAGCCGCTGCATCCGACGACCCTCCGCCCAGCCCTGCGCCCATCGGAATGCGTTTCTCCAATTCGATTCGAACTCCGCGGGCCGCGTTCTTGCGTTCCAGCACCGCGCGCGCCGCGCGCTCGGCAAGGTTGATCCCGTCAATGCGCGCTTCGCAGACGACGCAGACGTCCGACGCGTCCGTCAGCGTCAAGCGGTCGGCAAGATCGATCGTCTGTACGATGGAGCGAATCTCGTGGTAGCCGTCGGCTCGCCGCTTGATGACTTCGAGATTGAGATTCAGCTTGGCAAACGCCAGAACTCGTGCCTTCATGACGGGTAGACGACCTCGCCGCCGGCGATGACACAGCGGATGGGCGAAAAACCCATCGTCAGCTCCAGTTCGCGATAGTCGGAAAGGCCCAGCACGATCGCGTCCGCACGCTTGCCCGGCTCCAAACTGCCGACTTCGTGATCGAGTTCGAGGGCCATCGCGTTTCCCAACGTGGCCGCGGCAAGTCCCTCGGGCAGTGTGAGTCCGTAGGTTTCCATCGATGCAGACAGAACGTCCCACATCGAGTTCGGCGCGCCCGTTCTCAAGCCATTCCCCGACGCGATCGCAAACGGCAGACGCCCATCCAACAGCGGTCCCAGATCGCATGTCCCGTGCCCGTCCCCGAGCCGCGGCAAGAAGACGGGAATGACGCCGTCTCCCGACCACGCGATCGTCATCTCCATCGGCACGTACGAAGCGCACCCAATCGACGCCAGATCCTGCCCTGCGATCAATGCCGCCAGCTCCGCAGGCGTGGGGGGAATGAGAAAGTGAAGCTTGCACCGCAGTCCGGCGCCTCCGGCGGCGCGCATCACGGTCCGGGCTTCCGCCACGAAATCGCGATGCGTGGCCCACCCGATGTCGACGAATGCCGCGAGCTTTCGTTGCCTGATCTCGGGGATGATCTCGCCGATGAGCGACGACAGTTGCCGCTCCGGGTCGGTGCCTCCCTCTTCGAGCGTGGTCAGCAGAGATCCGATGACTCTCGGTCCTGCGTTCCGCTTGGCGCGCTCGAGGCGCAGCAGGTCTTCCAGCCCGATGCAGTGAGGACACTTCAGCTCGATCGTCGTCACGCCCGATGTGACGACATGATGCAGCATCCTCTCCATCCAATGCGGTTCGTCGGCACCGGGAGCGGTGCCGTTCGTTTCCATCCACACGGGTTTCTCGGGTACAAGCCAGAACGGATCGATCAGCCCGGGAATGACGACGCCGCCGTCTGCGTCGAGGATCTTGCAGCAATCCGGCGATCGACTTGGTACGTCGTTGACAATGCGTCCCTTGTGAATACACAGTTCGACGTCTCGGGCGATGGAAAGGACTTCATGTGTATCGTTTGCCGTCCCGCCATGCGCGACAGGCGTCACGAGTTGCCCGATATTCGAGATGACGATATCCATTGCAGATCCTGGTTTCGAGTATAGTTGGGGACAACCGGAAACACAATCGGGCCTGGCCGATGCTGCCCGATGCGCTTCCATCAATCGACGGGAGGGATGCAATGGACAGTACGCCTCATGCTGTCCCGGAATCGCAGCAGCGTCTGCGCACGGGCTTTGTCGCCGTTCTCGGGCAAACGAACGTCGGCAAGTCGACGTTTCTCAACGCCGCGGTCGGCAAGAAGCTGCTCATCACGTCGAACCGGCCGCAAACCACGCGCAATCGGATCCGTTGCGTACTGACGACGGACGAGGCGCAGATCGTGTTTGTCGACACGCCGGGGCTCCATTCGCCCCGCAACAGACTCAGTCGACACATCCTTCGGGAGGCCCGCCGTGGCTTGCGAGGAATGGACGTTCTGATCTACATCGTGGAGCCATGGGGACGTGTCCATGCGTTCGATGAAACCGTCTTTGCCGACTGGGAGAACCTCGACATCCCGATTCTCCTTCTGGTCAACAAAATCGACCTCGCCAAAGGCAACGCGCTCGAGGAAACCTTGATCGCCTACGAGAAGACGGGGTGGTTTGCGGAGTTGATCCCCGTCTCCGCGGCTCGAGGGGTTGGAATCGATGACACCATCTCGACGGTCATCAAGTACTTGCCCGTCGGCCGTCCTCTGTTTCCCGAGGGGCAGATGTCGGATCAGTCGGAGTCCTTTCTGATCGCCGAACTCATCCGCGAGAAGGTCTTCCGCCTGACCCATCGCGAGGTTCCGTATTCCACGGCCGTTCAGATAAAATGGCTGCAGGAGCGCGATGACGGTGTCGTAGAAATACGGGCGACCATCTTCGTCGAGCGGGAATCTCAAAAGGCCATCCTGATCGGAAAAGGTGGCCGAATGATCAAGAAGATCGGATCGCAATCGAGAGTCGACATCGAAGGACTGCTCGGTCGGCGTGTGTTTCTCGAGACACGGGTCAAGGTCCAAGCCAATTGGGCGAGTGACGCGGACCAGATTGAGGAACTCACGCGCTAGAAACCTCCCAGGAGGCCCCTATCGCTACGAAACAGCGAACGATCCTTGTGCTCACCGATGCCTCGTCCACCGATCTCCCCCTGTTGGCGACCCTCGAGACGCTGGGCTACGCCGTTCGCATCCTCCCTCATGGGGCCGAGACGTCCGTTCCCATGTCCGACGTGGACGTCATCGTCACCGCAGGCGGCCCGTCCGTTCCACCGGAAGGGTCCTCGTTCGTCGAGCAGCTGGCCGAGCGATACGACGCGCCCATTCTGTGGGTTGACGACAGCGCGGTTACCTTTCCACGACCCGTGCCGGGACCGCAACCCGGGCTCATGCAGGTGCCCGGGGATCTCCCTCAAGGCGTGTTGCAGTGGGTGATCGACGCAGTGGTCTGCGCGCAGGCGCACCGCATGCAGGTCTCACGGTATCGCGACATGCTTCAGTCTTCTCCAATCGGCGTTTTCGAGGTCTCCGACGGGTATCTGACGTACGCGAACGACTACTTGCTCGAGCGAACGGGCTACGCGATGAGAGATCTGGAATCCCGTCCGATCGAGGATCTTGTCGTCCCCGAGGACCGCGAACGGCTCCTTGAAGCGATGCGCGATTTGTCCGACGGATCACTTGACGTCACGCCGCACGTTTACCGCTTCCTGGGCGCCGACCAGTCGGTGTTTGTCGGTGAGGTTCGTTCGCGGCGGCTGCCGCAACCGGGCGGTCGCCGCATCGAAGGAACGCTTCGCGACATCACGCAGGAGACGAGAATTCTGCAGCTTCACCGCATTGTCCTCGAACTCACGGAAGTGATCCTCGGCGAGCAGGATATCGATCGCATCCTGCAACTGGTTTTGGACACGCTCGTCGAGTACAGCGGCTTCCGCCGCGCAGTGCTGACGTTGTACGACCTCTCTGTCCCGTCTCCGTTCGAGGGGGAAGTCTATAAGATCATGACAGCCGGGCTGACGGACGAAGAGCGAGAGGCCATCCTATCGCAGGACCCGTTCGCGGTGGAGGAACGGCACCTCGCCTACTCGGAGCGCTTCAAGCTCGGACCCGCCTACTACATTCCCCATGACGAGACGCCGTGGGCTGAGGGCCCTGGCTTGATCGGTACCGTGACGGTTGACGGTTGGCATCCCGACGACTACCTCTTCATCCCGTTGCGCGGCGCGATGGGCATCATCGGCACCATCTCCGTCGATGATCCGGTGGACCAAAGCGCTCCCAGCCTGGAGTCCATCGAGCCCGTCGCCTTTCTCGCCAACTTTGCGGCGCTGGCCGTGGAACGCGTGTTCAAGCTTCAGCACATGCGTCGCCAGACGGATCAGTTGCACGGGCTGGCCGCGTTGGGAAACGAGCTGGCACGCCTCGACAACGAGCGAATGCTGTGCGAAATCGTCGCGGAGCGTGTTCAGCAGAGCATGGATTACGACATTTGCGGTGTCTACCTCTTGGACGGCATCCGCTTCGTTCACGAGGCCGTCGCCATGCGCGATGGAATCAGTTCGTCGGGGATCCCTGACATGGGAAGCCGTGTTCTGGCCGACGGCCCGGGCATCAACCGATGGGTTCTCAGGCACGGGGAGCCGGCACTCATTCCCGACGTATCGAAGGACCCACGGTACGCAGGGTCTCCGGGCGTCGTCCGATCGTACCTCACCGTCCCGATTCCCGGGCGCAAGGCGACCCTGGGTGTCCTGTACGCCGCCAGTCCGAGGATTGGCGCCTTCGGGGAACAGGATCTGGAGATCTTCGCAACCGTGGCCAGTCATCTCACGACGGCACTGTCGGCTGTCCGCCGCCGCGTCGCGTTGAACCGCATCTTCTCGTTCGGACAGCGCCTGGCCGTCGCGTCGTCCGAATCCGAAGCGATCACCAGCACATTGAACTTCCTCGTCGAGCAGTTCGACTTCCAACTGAGTTCGATCCTCATGCTCCAGGAGAACGGTGAACTGAAAGTCGAGGGCGTGTCCGGCGAGGTTCCAACGGCGCGCATTGTCGAGGGAATGACCCTGACGACCGAACACGGCGTGATCGGATGGGTGGCGCGGAATCACCGTCCGCTGCTGGTCCACGATGTACGAACCGATGACCGCTACGACGAGGCATTTCCGACGACAAAGTCCGAACTGGCCGTGCCGATTCTCTTCGAGGAGCAACCCCTCGGCGTGATCAACGTCGAGAGTCCGCAGGTCGGGTTCTTCGATGACGAGGACCGACAGTTGATCGAGGTCGTCGCAACGTATCTCGCGGTCGCACTCTCGAACATCCGTTCGCGGGAGACGTTGCACGAACGAACGATTCGAGATCCTCTCACCGGGCTGTTCAACCGGCACTACTTCAACTCCATTATCTCGTCGGAGATGACCCGCAGCGACCGCTACGCTCGCCCACTGTCGTTGATGATGCTGGATATCGACGGATTCAGGGCGGTGAACAACCTGATGGGGCACCTGCAGGGAGATGAGATCTTGCAGCGCGTGGCACGGATGATCGAGGGACACGTTCGCGAATCGGACCGTGTCATCCGCTATGGAGGGGACGAGTTTCTGATCTTCATGCCCGAGACGGACGGCGAAGGCGACGCACAGCAAGTCGCGAAGCGGCTTCGTCGCGACATCGAAACCGTTCTTGACGGCACGCGTGCGGAAACACTCGGCCTCTCGCTGGGGCTGAGTATCGGCGTGTACTCCCGCGAGCCGGGCGACAGCATGAGCATGGAGGAAATCCTCGAAGAGGTGGATCGCCGGATGTATGCCGACAAGCGTTCGAGAAACGAGGACCGCGCGGATGACTATCGCCGCTAGGCCGCTCACGACGACCGATCAGCTCCGGTGCGCCGTCCGTGTTCAAACCGCCGTACTGGGCAGTCACACGGGATCCGTGTGGCAGCTTCCTCATCTGGTGGACGTGACCCAAACCGGGGGGCTGGTTCTCGGCGCCTACGTCGATGCAGGTACACCGTCGGAGTCGTGTCAAGGCGTCGTCGTCGATCTGGTTGCGGACGTCGACGGCTATCCCGCTCGACGCACCGTGTCGTGGTCGGTTCCGGCGGCCAGGGCCAATCGCGGCCTCGGGACCCTGTTGCGCGAAGCCGAGCGCAGGCTTCACCAGAAGACGGGTGTCGATCTCGTCTACTGGGATATCGACCCATTGAACAGTCCGGGGTTGCACGTGTCCCTCAACAAGCTCGGCGGCATTGCGACCGGGTTCACTCAGGAAGCGACCGGGGGTGCGCAGGATGCGCTCGCGCCGGGATTGGGAACGGATCGGCTGCGGCTCGAGTGGTGGATCGATTCCCCTCGCGTGATCCAGCGGATGGATGATCGTCGGTCCTTGCCTCATGAGGCGGTGGGCCTCCACGAGATGACGGTACTGACGACGACGACGCTTCGTCCGTCCGGGGTCCGCGGGTTGATGGATGACGTACGCCCTCCTGAGAGCAAGTACGCCTTGATGGAGATCCCGGAGTCGCTGTCGGATGTCGAGGCACGAGACCGGGACGCTGCGATACAATGGAGGCTGCGCAGCCGCAGCGTGCTGGCGCAACTCTTCGCCGCGGGCTACCTCGGCGTGGGGCTGATCCATGAAGGAGGACGAACCTTCCTGGTGTTCAAGCAAGGAACGAGACGAACCGAACTCAGCGCGGCACAACGCCGGTAAAGGAGATCACGATGCTCACACGAAAGGAATTGGCCAAACGGATCGATCACACGCTGCTGGGACAGACGGCGACGAAGGACGGCGTACGGAGACTGTGTGATGAAGCGAAGCAGTACGGCACCGCTTCGGTGTGCGTGAATCCCTGTCACGCCGCGCTCGCCAAGTCGTGCCTCGGCGATTCGGACGTCCTGTTGTGCGTTGTCATTGGATTCCCGCACGGCATGTCGACACACGAGACGAAAGCCTTCGAGGCACAGAAAGCGATTGCCGTCGGCGCCGACGAACTGGACATGGTCATCAACGTCGCCGCCCTGAAGGAGGGAGACTACGCCACGGCGGAAGCCGACATCCGTGCCGTCTGCGCTGCCGCGGACAAGGCGGCGAAGCCCGTCAGCGTCAAGGTCATTCTGGAAACGGCTCAGCTCACGGACGAGGAGAAGGTCGCCGGCGCCATTCTCGCGAAGTCCGCGGGCGCGCAGTTCGTCAAGACCTCTACCGGTTTCGGACCCGGCGGGGCAACGGTGGAAGACATCGCGCTCCTTCGAAAGACGGTGGGCGAAGTCATGGGCGTCAAGGCCGCAGGAGGCATCCGCGATGCCGCCACCGCACAAGCCATGATCGACGCCGGCGCGTCACGCATCGGCGCCAGCCGCACGGTAGAGATTCTGAACAGCATCGAGTAAAACCTCGTCGACCGGATGCCTGGATGTGCAGACGGTCCCAGGGGGTGGGAATGCACTGCACCGTTCGTTCCGCCGATCGTACGCTGTACGAAGGCGACGTTCATCACGTCGTCGCGAGAAGCCCGCACGGCGAATTCGCCGTCATGGACCATCACGCACCGCTTCTTGCCGTGCTGGCCACGGGCATCGTCCGGCTCCGCACCGCCGATGCGGAGGAACTCGGGTTCGTCTGCAGCAGCGGAACCTTCGACTTCGCAGACAATCGCGCGACCCTGCTGGTCGAACGGCCCGTTCGAGTCGACGAAATCGACGAAGCCGACGTTCGCCAGCGATTGGATGCACTTCGGTCCGAGATGTCGGCCGGAGACGATCGCTCCGAGGATGTCGCATACCTAGAGCTGTTGCTGCGCGCCAAGGAGGCACATGTCTAGGCGCGTCGCAGTCACCGGCTTGGGCCCGGTCACGCCGATCGGCATCGGGCGCGACGCATTCTGGGATGCATTGGTCGCCGGCCGCAGCGGCGTTCGCCGCGTCGACGATCTGGTCAATCTGGAGGACATCGAGGTCAAGATCGGCGCCCCGATGCCCGACTTCGACCCGTTGGCATTCATCGACGCAAAGAAGGCTCGTCGCCTCGATCGATCGACACACTTCGCCTTGGCCGCCGCCAAACTCGCGCTTGAGGACGCATCCATCGACCTTGCCCGTTGCGATCTGGCACGCTTCGGCGTCGTGGCCGGCACCGGAATCGGCGGTATGGAGACGTTCACCGATAACTTCACGACATTGGTCGAGCGCGGGCCGCGACGCGTGAGCCCGTTCTTCGTGCCTCGCATGATGCCCAACGCCATCTGTGGCGAGATCTCGATCGAGCACGGCCTCAAGGGAGCGAATTTCGGCGTCGTGTCCGCGTGTGCGAGCGCGTCTCATGCCATCGGACTTGCGTCCAAGCTCATCCTGGCGGGAGATCTCGACTGCGCATTGGCCGGAGGCGCGGAGGCCGTTCTGCTGACCATCACCTATGCCGGATTTACGCGCATGGGTGCGCTGTCCAAACGCAACGACGATCCGGAGAAGGCCTCGCGTCCGTTCGACCGCGAGCGCGACGGATTCGTGATGGGCGAAGGCGCGGGACTGCTTCTGCTCGAATCGTACGATCACGCCGTCGCCCGCGGCGCAACCATCTACGCGACCCTGGACGGATTCGGCATGTCGGCCGACGCATCCCACATCACGTCTCCGGTCGAAACCGGCGAAGGAGCGGCGCAAGCGATGCAGCTCGCGCTCGCCTCGGCCGGCGCGTCTCCGAACGACATCGATTACATCAACGCGCACGGCACATCCACGCTCCCTAACGATGTAGTGGAAACGCGCGGCATCAAGCGTGCGCTCGGCGAAGAGATCGCGCGGCGCGTGAAGATCAGTTCGACCAAGTCGCAGGTCGGCCACCTGCTCGGTGCGGCCGGCGGTGTGGAGGCGATCGCCACCATTCTGTCGATGCGGCACGGATACATTCCCGCAACACTGAACCAGGAACACCCCGACCCCGAGTGCGATTTGGACTACGCGCCGCAGGCGAGCCCCTGTGAGATTCGCGCCGCCCTCTCGAACTCGTTCGGTTTCGGAGGGCAGAACGCGTGCTTGCTCTTCCGATCGGTCGAGGACGCGTAGCCGAGAATCCGGTCGGCGTCGCTCAAGCGAACTGCCGAATGAAGCGCAGGTCGTTCGTGAGGAACGTGCGGATGTCGTCGATCCCGTACCGCAGCATCGCCATTCGTTCGATGCCCAGTCCGAAGGCGAATCCCGTGTACTTCTCTGCGTCGTAGCCGACCGCAGTCAGCACGGCGGGATCGACCATGCCGGCCCCCATGATCTCCAGCCAGTCGGCCGCGTCCGGCGCCTTGATGTGAACCTGAACCGACGGCTCCGTAAACGGGAAGAAGTCTCCGGAGAACAGCATCTCGTACCCCTCGCCGAAGAACTCCTGCGTGAAGATCTCGAGCACGTACTTGAGATGCGCAAGGGACAGTCCCTCTTCGATCCACAACAGCTCGATCTGATGAAACACCGGCGAATGGGTCGCGTCCTGCGTGTCGCGGCGGTAGCAGCGTCCGGGGCAGATGATGCGCACCGGCGGTTCGCTTTGCTCCATCACTCGAATCTGCACCGGCGACGTGTGTGGCCTCAGCAGGTGCGACTCCCCGACATAGAAGGTGTCCCAATCGGCGCGAGCCGGGTGATCGGCGGGGATGTTCAGCGCCTCGAAGTTGTAGTACTCGGTCTCGATCTCCGGCCCGGTGGCGACGTCGAACCCCATCTTCATGAAGATCGACTCGATTTCCCGTTGCACAACCGTCATCGGATGAAGATAGCCGGGCGCCGGGTGGACGCCGGGAAGCGACAGGTCGAGACGATCCGAACGCACCGCCGCTTCTCGCTGTGCGGCTCGACTCGCGGCGTCTCGTTCTTCGAACGCCGCAGTCGTTCGCTCCTTCAATTCGTTGATCAGCTGGCCGGCTTCACCTCGGGACGCTGCATCGATGCTCCCCATCTGCTTGAACAACTGCGGGATCCGCCCTTTTCGACCGAGAAACTCGACGCGAAACGCCTCCAGGGCGTCCGCCGACTCAAGTTCGGCAAGGCGTTGATCGAGATCGCGCTGGATCTGCTCGATTTGCTGGCGAAGTTGTTCAAGTTGGGTCATAGTCTGCGGAGTATATCTGTCGGATTTTCCGTTGACAAGGACGTTTGCCTTGTATAGGCTGACGACGCACGTTGCTCGAAACGGCGCACCGGCAATCCGCCAGACACAACGGAAAGCAACCGAAAGGGGATCGAGATGAGCGATACCGCACAACGACGACGACAGCTCTTGGAGGCACTAGACACCGATGCGTTCATCGCCACGAACCTCGAGGGGGCGGATCCGGTTACGCTTCGTTACCTCACCGGGTTTACGGGCGAAGGGTCGCTGGTGGTGTCGAAAGAGGACTGCGTGCTGCTGACCGACTCGCGCTACACCGAGCAGGCGCGCGGCCAGACGCAGGTCCCGATCGAAGAGGGGCGACAATGGATCGTCAAGGGACTCGTTGCGGCGTTGGAAGCGCGCCACATTCGCAGCGCGACCTTCTCCTCGGCGCGGGCCAGCGTCCACTGGCTCGAACAGATGAAGGAAGCGATGTCTCTCGACCTGGTACCGCAGCGCGATCCAGTGGCCACGTTGCGCCGTGTGAAGACCGATGAAGAGATCAAGCACCTGCGAACCGCGGCGGCTATCGCGGACCGGGCGCTGACCGAGCTGCTCCCGGAGATTCACGTGGGCATGCTCGAATCGGAGGTCGCTCTGCGCCTGGAGATGCTCCTGCGTTCGGGCGAGGCGGAAGGCATCGCGTTCGACATCAACGCGTCGACCGGCGCGAATACGGCACTCAACCATTACAGCCCCTTTCACCACCCGGCGGCGCTCGCCTCGGGAGACCTTCTGCTGTTCGACTTCGGCGCCACCGTCCACGGCTATCGTTCCGACATCACCCGCACGTTCGTCGTCGGTCGGCCGTCAGCCCGTGCACAGGAGATCTACGATCTTGTCCTCCGCGCGAATCAACGGGCCATTGAACAGATACGCGCCGGCATGACCGGCGTCGAAGCCGATGCAATCGCTCGCGAAGTGATCACACAAGCAGGCCACGGAGAGGCGTTCGGTCACGGTCTCGGACATGGGATCGGCCTCGAGGTTCACGAGGCACCCGGATTGTCGCCGTTGAGCAGCGACACGTTGGAGGCAGGCATGGTGGCCACCGTAGAGCCGGGCGTCTACTACGCCGGTTTCGGCGGCGTGCGTATCGAAGATGACGTCATCATCACCGAGACAGGGTGCGAGGTGATCACCGCATTCCCCAAAAAGGAGCTGATCTCCGTTGGCACGTAAAGACCGAGTCGTTCGCATCGTGTGCGCCGCCCTGGGATGCGGTCTGCTGTTGCTTGCGGGCTGCGAGTTTCTGCAGCCGGGACCGGTCGCGGAGTTCACCGTCAATCCCGTCGTGCTCTACGCGGGCGAGATGTTCCAACTCGACGGTTCACGGTCTACCGGCAGCGCGTCGATCCTCTCGTACAGCTGGACCGTCAGTGACGGTCAGACCTTGGCCGGACAGCAGGTCAACGCATCGATTCAGTTTCCCGGAACGTATACCGTCTCATTGCGCATCGAGGATGCCAACGGGCGGACGGATCAGATTGAGCATACGCTGGTCGTGTACGTGCGCAGCGGTACCGTGATTCTCGACGAAACGTTCGCCGACGGCGAGCTCGCGCTTGCACGGTGGGTGCTGGATCCGACGTGGGCGTCCGCTGACGACGCGCAAATCGACACGATCGTCGGATTGCCGGGGAACGCACTGTACATCCACAGCGAGGAGTCTCGGTGGCACCGGCGCTATCATGCCATCGAACTGCCGCCGTTGCGCGTCGGACAGCACGCCGTCTTCTCCTGCAACATCATGACCCTCAGGAACCAGGACCTGCATACGTTCTTGTTTGCTCCGGGACGCGTTTCGATCGGTTCGCTGGCCGGCGCGTTGCCGTCGTTCATGTTCACCAATGAGGGCGACGGATCGTACATTCACACGCCCTCAGCGCTGGGTAGCGACATCGCGCATCCGATCGCGTACGAGCCAGATGTGTATCGCTGGCACACGTACACGTTCGTCTTCGGCCTCGACACATTTCAGTTCCTCGTCGACGACACGCTGTGGATGGAAGGCACGCTCGACGCACCGTTGTCCGACGCTTCCACGTGGTGCATCGTGCTTGGCGAAGAGAGCCTGACCGAGACGTGCAACGCCTACTACGACGACATTCGTGTCACCATCGAGGAATAGGCGCCACCATTCGTTTGCAGCACGGCGGGTCATCAAAGAAGATGAGAAGACCATGGCATTGGCCTTTGTCGTCCTGATGGCGGTGTGGATGGCGCTCACCCGCTCGGCGTCCGTTCCGATTCTGGTCGCCGGCGCAACATGCAGCGCCGCGGTGGCCGTCTTCTGGCGCGCCATCGCTCCGGAACACGTTGCGTCGGTCATCCCCCTCGTTCGTCATCCACTCCGCGTGGCGCGTTTCGCTGCCACGCTGGCGCGACGATTCGTCGTTTCGACGCTTCGCACCTCGTGGTTGATTCTGCGAGGCGGCGAGGAGGGCCGCGTGATGGCGTTGCCCGTCCGCGTCACCAATCCACTGGCGCGATTCATCCTTCTCAACTCGATCACGCTGACCCCGTCGACGATCTCGTTGCTGACGGAAGAGAACTTGTTGTACATCCACTGGCTCCAGGCGTCCGACGAGACGAGCGACTGGCGAAGCATCAAGGCATCTCTCGAACTGCGGCTGCAGCGGCTGTTCGACGAGCCCTCGGGGAGGGACCGTGCAGATCGTTGAGCTCGTTCTTCTTCTCTCGGTGATCTCCGTATTATGGCTGCTGTGGCGCGGGCCGACCCCGTGGGATCGCCTCCTCGCCTACAACTCCGCCTCCAATCGCGTCGTCGTCACGGTCTGTCTGATCGCCATCTCGTCGCGAGAGGTGCTGCTTTTCGACGTCGCCATCGGGTACGCCGCGTTGAGCTTCCTCGGCGTCGTCATCGTCTCCCGCTTCCTCGAGCGGGGCGGGGGGCACCGATGACGGTCGCGGGCTTCGTCTTCATGGGTTTGGGCGCCGCCTTCGTCCTCATCGGATCCGTCGGCATCGTGCGGTTTCGTGATGTCTATTCGCGCCTCCAAGCCAGCGGTGTCTCGGACAACGCCGGGCTCGGACTCATCCTGGTCGGCGCCGTATTGCACGGCGGGTGGCAATCGCACGATGTGGCGCTCTTGCTGCTCTTGGTTCTCATCCTGTTGACGAACCCCATCGTGACACACAGCATCGCTCGCAGCGCATTCGTCCAGCAGCATCAAGAAGGAGACGAGGATTGATGGCCACGTATGTGTTGCTGGCGCTGCTTCCCATTGTCGCCGTCGTTGCACTGATGCAGTCTCGTCGCCTCTCGGCCATCATCGGGATGGGGCTGTTCAGCTTCCTGCTCGCCGCCGTCTACCTGGTGATGCATGCCCCCGACGTCGCCATCACCGAGGCCACAATGGGCGCCGCCCTCGTCACCGCCATCTACGTGTTGGCGATCCGCCGCACCGGGCGGCTGACCGTCGTCGCCGACGAGGTCCCCGGCTTGCTGGCACGTGAAGGGGAACGCGTCGTCGGCCTCGAGTACGACATCCTGCACGGGTTCGCGATCTCTCAGGGATTGGACCTCTCGGTGAGCTTCGTTCCTCTCCGGCGCGTCCGCTGGCTGGTCGCGCACGGCGAGGCCGACATCGGCGCCGGAGGCATCGTCCCGCTGTCCGGGATCGTCGACACGTTACACGCCACGCCCGGGCATCTCGAGACCGGGGTGTACGCGTTCGACACGCGCGAGCTGAGCCGATCGCCCGAACTGGCACCCGACTATGAAGGCTACTTCTCCGAACTCCGTGCCAAGGCTCACGATGGGCGACTGCCGTCTTCGATCACGTCGTTGGATCTTGCGCGCGTCCTTGCGCTCAGTCGTGGCGCGCCGCTCGACGGACTCGACCGACAGGACGGGCGCCACGCCTACGCGTTTCTCGTTCACCAAGACCGCTCCGATCTGCAACGCGATCTGGCGCGATACGTCGAGTCCCTTCGAGGTTCCGGCGAACTCGATGCTTTAATTGAGAGGCACGTCCGATGAGTGCACGAGTGCGCTGCATCGTCTGTTCCGTCGGCATCGTCGCGGTGTTCGTCGTCCTTCTGTCGTTCACCTACATGATGTCGATGCCGAACTTCACGGATTCCGAGCGCTATCTGTCGATTCCCATCGAGGCTTCCGGCGCATCCAATCGCGTCGCCGGCATCTACCTGAATACGCGGCTGTTCGACACGTTGATCGAGATTCTCGTCTTCTCCGTCGCCGTGCTCGGGGTTCGCTACTACCTCCGCCACTCTCCCAAGGTGACCCTGCCGCGGCTGTCCGAATCCGCCGTGGTACGCACGGCGGCCGGCATCCTCGGGCCGCTCGCGCTGCTGTTGAGTGCGTACTTCGCCGTGCTCGGGCATCTCTCCCCCGGCGGAGGGTTCGCCGCCGGCGTGATCGCGGCCAGCGCCGTGCTCTACGTCGCCATCGCCCAGGGGATGGCGGCAACGGAAGCCCGCTTTTCACCGCAACGCATCGCCGCCGCCGAGAAGGGAATCCTGCTCTTGCTCTTCGTGTGGGTCCTCCTTCCACTGGCCTTCGGAGAGGCGCCGCTGTCCGAGCTGCTGCCGCCCGGAACGCCGGGACGCTTGCTGAGCGCGGGATCCATTCTGCCGTACAACCTGTTGATCAGCGTCAAGGTCTTCTTCGGCGCCTGGCTGATCATCGCCGCGTTCGCACAGCATCGGGGGGATCTATGATGGCGATCATCGTCTCGTTCGTGCTTCTCGGAATCGGCATCCTCGCCCTCGTGCTGCGCCGCGATCTGGTGATCAAGCTGCTCGCCCTCGGACTCGTCAACGCGTCGTCGATCCTGTTTCTGGTGTCCATCGGGAACCGGCCTGGCGGCCGCGCGCCCATCCAATCGCCCGGTGAGATCGCGATTCTCGTCGATCCGCTGCCGCAGGCGTTGGTGCTGTCGGCCATCGTCGTCAACTTCGCCATCCTCGCGTTGGCGCTGGTGTTCGTCATGATCTTGGTAGAGCGGTATCACACGACAGACGCCCAACGGATCGAACACGAGATGTCGCAAGAGACCGACGAGGAGGAGACGCCATGCCTCTGATCCTCCTTCCCTTGCTGCGCTTCCTGATTGCGATCCTCTCGATCACCCTTTCCCGTGCACGCCGTCCGCTTGCCGTACTCTCGCACGTCGTCGACGCCGCGCTGCTGGCGTGGCTCGCCGTCTCGTTGGCGCGCGGCGTGCCCGCCGCCCTCACCCTCAGCGGCGCCTCCACGGGCGTCGGGATCTCGCTGATCGGCGACCGCATCGCGATCACGTTCTCCGCCCTCGCATGGGGACTCAGTCTGGCCGCCAACATCTATGTCTGGAAAGACCGTCTGCGCCCGTACTTCTTCCTGCTCATGCATCTGCTCGTCGGCGCATGCTACGCGCTGGCGTTCACCATGGACTTGTTCAACTCTTACCTCTTGTTCGAGCTTCTGACGTTGGTCAGCTTCCTGCTCGTCGGCTATGGGCGGCAGCCACGACAGATCTGGGCGAGCCTTCGCTACCTGATCCTCTCCTCGTTCGGGATGACCCTCTTTCTGTTTGGGGTCGGCATTGTCTACGCCCATTGCGGCACGCTGGACGTGGACGTTCTCAGGCCGGTCGTCGCCGCGTCGGCGGGCGAGCCGTGGGTGCTGCTGTCCGCTGCGTTGCTCACCGCCGGCGTCAGCGTCAAGGCGGGCATCTTCGTGTTCTCGCTGTGGCTCCCGGCTGCGCATGCCCGCGCCATGCCGCCGGTGTCCGCGCTCCTCTCGGGCGTCGTCATCAAGATGGGCGTCCTCGAGCTATTTCGGCTTGCGGACGTCTTTCCTCTCCGGCTTCCGCTGATCGTCCTCGGCTCGATCACGGGGGTCCTCGGCATCGCGTACGCGGTTGCGACGCACGACATCAAGAAGATGCTCGCCTTCCATACGTTGTCCCAGATCGGATACGTTCTCATCGGCTTCGGCGCAGACACGCAGGTTGCACGCTTGGGCGCTCTCGCCTATGCCGTCGCCCACGGGTTGTTCAAGGCGCTGCTCTTCCTGTCGGTCGGGGACGCTGCCGCGCACGCGGGAGGCAGCGAACTGCCCCGCCTGATCGAGGGCAAGGCGAAGATCCCGTGGGGGGCACGCATCGCTCTGTTGATCGGCACGCTCGGCATTGTCGGCCTCCCTCCGTTGGCCGGGTTCGATGCCAAAGCGATCCTCGAAGACGGCCTTCCCTCCCTCGGACTACACATCGTCGTCTGGTTGCTGTCCGTCGGAACCGTTGTCTCGTTCAGCAAGTTCGTGCCGTTCCTGTTTGCGCGCTCGACGTGCCGAACGCAGCGCCCGCACGCGTGGGCGTACGGTTGGCTGGGCGGGCTGATCCTCGCCTTCTGGCCCTTGTCCGTCCTGATGACGTCCACATCCCTTTGTCTGCATGCGCTCGGTCCGATGCATCTTCTCGAGAGCCTCGCCATTCTGCTTGCCGGGGGCGGCGCGTACGCACTTGTTCGCCGGCGGCTCCCCGTATCGCTTCCCGACAGAATCTTCCACCTCGAGGAGAGCCCACTGATCATCCTCCTCGGTTTCTTCCTCGTGTTCGCGCTGCTCCTCGTCGGCGCCCCCGGATGATTTGCCCTCGGGATTGGAGTACGGTTCTCCCATGAATGCTTGGGATCCGAAAGCGTACGATGCGTTCTTCCTCGATGCAGATGGCGTATTGATCCGGGAGAAACATGCGATTGACGGTGCCGCCGAGGCCGTCGCTCGGCTTCGTGAGATCGGGCGCGTCCTCATCTTGACGAACAACTCCACCCGATCCCGCCAGCAACACGCGGCCCTGCTGTCCGATCTCGGCTTCGACATTGCCGCTGACGAGGTCGTCGCGTCGGGCTACGTCGCGGCGATGCACCTTCGGCAGACCCACGGATGTGTTGCCGTTTGGCCGATCGGTGAAGCGGGGCTCATCGACGAACTGCTCGCGCACGGCCACCGCATCGCGTCCCGTCCTGACGATGCGGACTGGGTCGTCGTCGGCATGGATCGGTCGATCGACTACCCCGGACTGGCAAACGGTCTGCGTGCTCTGGAACGCGGCGCCCGACTGCTCGCGACCAATCAAGATGGAACGTATCCAACCCCGCAAGGCCCCATGCCCGGTGCCGGCTCGATCGTCGGCGCGTTTCGCGGAATGGGATTCGATCCGGAAATCACGATCGGGAAGCCAGCGCCAACGCTGTACGAAACGGCCGTCGGACTGGCGGGCGTCGAACGGACGAAAGCCTTGATGATCGGCGATCGACTCGAAACGGACATCGACGGTGCGAGTCGATGCGGCATCGACTCGCTGTTCGTGCTCACCGGCATTTCCAGGCGCGAGCACGTCGTGCAATCCGGCATCGTCCCCACGTGGATCGCCGCCTCGCTGACCGACGCGATCGCCGGGAACGTCGAACCTGGTCAAGACGCCACCGTCTAGGGTACCGTAGGCTCGCGGGTCTCGGGCCCCGCCGAAGGGAGCCGATATGGCGAACGCTCCGATATTGCAGGTTGCGGACCTCACGAAACACTACGGGGACACGCGCGCCGTCGACGGCATCTCGTTTGCCGTGCCGTCCGCCTGTGTCTTCACCATTCTCGGACCCAACGGCGCCGGCAAGACCACGACGTTGGAGATTCTCGAGGGAATCCGACAGCCGGACAGCGGGAAGCTGATCTTGTTCGGCGAGCCGATGACGCGCGTCGACCGCAACGCGAAGCAGCGGATGGGCGTCCTGCTTCAGGAGGGAGGATTCGAGCCGCAGTTGCGCGTACACGAGGTCATCCATCTGTTCGCGTCCTTCTTCGATCATCACCTTCCGGTCGACGACGTCTTGAAGATGGTCGCACTGGAGGAGAAGGCACGAGCACAGGTGCGAACGCTCTCCGGCGGACAGCGCCAACGGATGGCCGTCGGCGTCGCGCTGGTCAACGATCCGGACGTCGTCTTTCTCGACGAGCCCACCACCGGCCTCGACCCCCAGGCACGCCGCAACATGTGGGACATCGTGACGACGCTTCGAGAGCGAGGGAAGACGATCATTCTCACCACGCACTACATGGAGGAAGCGGAGGCGCTGTCGGATACGGTCTGCGTGATGGACCACGGCAAGATCATCGCGGAAGGGTCCCCGCGGACGCTCACCGGCCGTCTGGGGGAAGAAACGTTGATCGAGTTTCGCATGGACGCGATCGAGAACGATGACCTCGTCCATCTACGAACGTTCTGTCAAGCCGTTCACGTGGACGGCCTACACGTGACCCTCGAGACGTCGGATCTGCCGCAGACGATGGGAGAACTGCTCACGTGGTCGAAGCAAGGCGCCGTCCCGTTTCACGATCTGCACGTTCGGCAGCCGAATCTGGAAGACGTGTTCCTTGCGTTGACCGGAAGGACGTTGCGCGAATGAAGGACATCTTCGCCATTGCACGCACGCACGTCGTGACTGCACTCCGCGAGCGCGTCACGCTGTTCTGGTTTCTGATCTTCCCGCTGTTTCTGCTCACGCTGCTGTCGCTGATCTTCGGTTCGGTGACCGACAACGAAGACGTCCAGTTCGTCATCTCCCTGATTGCGTATCCCCAGTCCGCGGCCGATCTCCCGTTCTCGGCGTCCGCAGCCATTGAGGAAGCGTTCACGGAGATGGCCACTCCCGACGCTTCCGGACGTGCGCCGCTGTTCGTGCTGCATGTCCCGTCCGACGGCCAGGATCTCGAGGCCTTCCTCGATGCCGAAGTGACGGAGCTGCGCCGCGGCCGTCGAGCCGCCGTGCTCGTCCTTCCCGAGGACTTCGATCGCCAGGCGATGACCGCCCTTTCCGACGCCTCATCCGCCGTGGCCGGCGCAAGACTCTACATGAGTTCCACCAACGTCGCCTCGGAGACGGCATCGTCCATCATCGATCAAGTCTTCGCGGAACTCGATCGCAATCTCCTCAGTCGGATGGGCCGGTTCGACGAATCGCAAGCCGTACGCGATGTCACCGAGTGGGTCGGGCAAGCGGAGTCCGAGGTCGCGTACATCGATTTCGCCCTTCCCGCGATCGTGTTGATGGGGTTCTTCACCAGCGGGCTGTTCGGCGTTCCCGGAGCCATCCTGTTCAATCGCGATCTGAAGGTCCTCCGGCGATATTGGGTCACGCCGCTGTCGGTGAGCCGGTATCTCGCCGGGTTCGGACTCGGGCACCTGTCCCTGTGCGCGCTCCAATTCGTTTTGATCGTTCTGGTCGGTACCTACGGATTCGGTGCATCGATTCGCTTCTCCAGTCCGACGGCGATCGCCACCCTCATTCTGGCCGTCGTGACGTTCATGGCGTTCGGCTTCCTGATTACGTCGCTCGTACGGACCGCCAACGCGGGCATGGCCACCGCCAACATCCTCAACATGCCGATGATGTTCCTTTCGGGGATGTTCTTCCCGGTGGCCAACCTGCCGGCTTTCATGAAGGTTGTGATCCTCGCCAATCCGGTGACGTATCTCCTCGAATCGCTGCGGCAGAGCGTCGGCGCACAAGAGGGCACAATGATGCCGTCACCGTGGACGTACGTCGTGCCTCTTCTCTGGATTGCCTTCAGTACGTTGGTCGCCACGCGGCGGCTTCGATGGGACGTGGAGCGATGACCGCATTCGCCGCGTTGCTGAAGAATGAAGTTCGCGTATTCACCAGGGACAAGATGACGTTGTTCTTCACGCTGCTCTTTCCGCTGGTGTTCGTCCTGCTGTTCGGCGTCCTGATGGGAAACATGGGAGACGTCGATCAGGCTGACTTCGGATGGGTCGACGTGTCGACATCCGATGACGAGACCCTACCGCACGTTCTCGAGGACGCCGGACTGCACAGCGTACGCAGATTCGAAACCCGACCCGAGTTGGAAGCGGCGATCAGCGATCAGCGGACGGACTTCGGACTCGTCTGGGACGGCGCGAACCTGGTCTTCCTGTACAACGCCACCCGGTTGCAGGAAAACTACGCGTTCCAACAACTGGCCGCCGGCATCACCGCGGAGTTCAACATCCGGAAACAGGATGCGTTTCCCGTTCTCGAGCTCACGCACATTCAGGCGGGCAAGATCGAGTCCACGAGTTGGTTCAATCTCGTCCTTCCCGGCATTCTCGCGTTCTCGATCCTCTCGTCGGGTCTGTTTGCGATCTCAGGGCACTTGACGCACATGAAGGAGCGCAACATCCTCGACCGGATGCTCGTCACGCCGATGCGCCCTGCGCTCTTGCTTGCCGCGATCGCCGTGGTTCGCTTGGTCATGGGATTCGTGTCTACGCTCATCACACTGGGCGTCGGAATCGTCGTCTTCCGCATGACGTTCACCATCGACTGGTTCCGCTACGCCGTCTTCGTCGTCTGTTCCACCTTGGGAACGATGGGACTGGGGACCGTCATCGCCCTGTTGGTGCGCCGCCCATCGAGTGCGAGCAATCTCGCCAACGTGCTCGCGATGCTGATGATGTTCCTCGCCGGTATCTACTTCCCGATCGAGTTCATGCCGCCGTTTCTCCGCACCCTTAGCTCGTGGATGCCGCTCACGCACATGGCAAACGTCATGCGGTACGTCACCGGCGTCATCGACATGTCTCAGGGGCGTTTCTGGATCACGTCGGCCGTCTTCCTCGGCCTGGCGCTCGTTCTGTTCCCAATGATGGGGAGGTACGCCGTCCGGCCCCTGCGGCGCTAGGCGGAGGGTCCCAGGCCGAAGACGTCCATCACGCCGAGGCTTGCGGCGAGCACAAGCGCAGCGGCAATCAACACACCGGCCGCAATCCAAGGAAGGACCTTTCGGTTCGGCAGCCCGAGAAGTCGCGAAGCGATCGCGCCGGTCCACGCGCCGGTCCCGGGGAGCGGAATGGCCACCAACAGCAGCAGTCCGACCATCCCCAGCCGCTGCACCCACCGCCCCTTTCGCCGGCTTCTCGCGAACACCCAGCGCAAGGCCCGCCGCGTCCAATCGAACCGCATCAGGATCCGTTCGATGCGCTCCAGTCCCCAGAGGATCAGTGGAATGACCGCCAGATTCCCGATCAAGGACAGCGCAAGCGCCCACGCAGGCGTCAAGCCTCTTGCCAGCGCGAACGGAAGCCCGCCACGAAGTTCGAGCACCGGCGCCGCGGAGATGACGATGGTCAGCAACGCACCCCATGGATCCATGAGCAGAGTCTACCGCACGCGGGCGCCGACTGCGGTAGTATCCTCCAATTCCGCTGCTATAATCGCGCAAAGGAGGTGGGGACGAATGAGACTGTACAATACCCTCACGCGAGAAACCGAGACGTTCGAGCCGCGAGACAACACTGTAGGGATGTACGTCTGTGGCCCCACCGTCTACGATCATCTTCATGTCGGAAACCTGCGCCCGATCCTCGTCTTCGACACATTGCGGCGCTACTTCGAGACCTTCATGGGCTGGAACGTCACGTACGTCCAGAACGTGACCGACGTTGACGACAAGCTGATCGCCCGCTCGATCGAAACCGGCGACTCCGTCGAGCATATCGCCAAGATCTACACCGACGCGTACTTCGCGCTGCTGAATCAGTTGGGCGTCCTGGCGCCGACGCACTCACCGCGGGCGACCGACCACGTTCCCGAGATGATCGATCTGATCTCGCAGCTGGTCGAGGGCGGTTTCGCCTACGAGCGTGACGGCGACGTCTACTTCCGCGTCGAATCGTTCGACGACTACGGGAAACTGTCCGGCCGCAGGCTCGAGGATCAGGAGGCCGGAGCACGCGTCGACGCGTCGCAGCGCAAGGAGAACCCGCTCGACTTCACGTTGTGGAAGGCGGCCAAGCCGGGAGAGCCCGAGTGGCCTTCGCCGTGGGGAGAGGGGCGCCCCGGTTGGCATACGGAATGCGTCATCTTGTCCCATCGGTTCCTCGGCGAGCATCGAGACATTCACGCCGGAGGCAACGATCTCGTCTTCCCGCACCATGAGAACGAGATCGCCCAAGCCGAAGCCGTCGGCGAACGACCGTTCTTCCGGTTCTGGTTGCACAACGGCATGCTGTCGATCGGCGAGGAAAAGATGTCGAAGTCGCTCGGCAACTTCCGATATGCAAAGGACGTGCTCGCCCGCTACGACGCAGAGACGATCCGGTACTTCTACCTGTCCCGCCACTACCGCAAGCCGCTCGAGTTCTCGGATGAGGGACTGACGGCGGCGCAGACGGCCATCGGGCGCCTGCGCACGCTGATCGCTGACGTCGAAGCCGAGCTGCGCGACGCGGAAGGAACACCGGGTGACGCAGGGCGGGCGTTTCTCGATGAGCTGGCCGAGCTTCGCCCCCGGTATCGAGACGCCATGGAGGACGACCTGAACACGGTCGCGGCGATTTCGGTGCTTCAGGATCTCGCGTCCGCCGCCAACCGGTTCCGCAACGACGCAACGGACGACGATCGCCTCGCGTTACGAGATGCCGTTTCCCTGCTCAAGGAACTGGGCGCACCTCTGGGGTTGTTCTTGCCGGCGGCCGATGCTCAAGCCGACGGCCTCGCCGAGGACCTCATCGCCCTGCTGATCGCACTGCGTGAGGAGTTGCGGGAGAAACGCGAGTTTGAGATGGCGGACGGCATTCGAGACCGGCTGGCCGAACTCGACGTCGTGCTCAAGGACACGGCGCAGGGGACATTGTGGTCTCTGCGCTAGGATCCCGGGCCGGCTCCGTCGAGCCATGCGGCGAGCTGTTCTCGCACCGCATGTAGATCGTCGGCAAGGACAACCTCGACATCGTTGGGAATCTGCTCCGCCATCCACGCTGGCGGGTTGACCAGATGGATTCGGCGGACGCCGGCGGCGTGCGCCGCGATCGCATCGAGGTGCGTGTCCCCGACGACGGCCGTACACGATCGTGGGATCCCCAGTCGTTGCATGCCTTCACGAATCAGATACGGATCTGGCTTGGTACGTCCGTCGTCGCGCGTAAGGACGACGTCCAACGGCAACGGATGCCTGGCGAGGATCGTCTCCACGCTGCGTCGTGTGTTGTTGGTCACCAGTCCGCATCGGACGCCCCGATCTCGAAGCCACGTGAGCAGCTCTTGGGCTCCCGGCATCGGCCGTGCCGCTTCGGCCCCTTCGGCTTCCACTGCATGAAGCCGTTCGATGCCGCGGCGCCGCGTCTCGGCGGGTGCGGATTGCAGCTGCGTGAGGATCGGCATCCCGTTGCGCGGAAGCCCCAGTTCGGCCCGCAGTCCGAGGAAATCGATGCCGGACTCGTAGAGCGTGCCGTCCATGTCGAACAACACGCAACGGCCCGTCCTCACGGCGTGCTCCTGAGCGACCGGGCGATGGATGCGAGCGCCCTCGTCGGTTCGAGGCCTGCTCACCAAACGTTGACGACGTGCAACTTCAACTGGTCGGTGTACTTCGTCCCCGTCTGATCCCACATCGTCAGCACGATCCAGACGTCCTCTCCGCCCGCGAATTGCGTCGACGGCACGAAGTAGATCGGATCCGAGGAGTTCGGGTCGAGGAAGGATCCTTTGCTCGCCGCCCATTCGAAACAGACGTCTCCGCAGATCGGGTGTGCAAGGGTCGAATGCAGTTGAACGAACGTGCATTCGTCCACGCACGGGTCGAGGTTCGGATTGATCCCCGGCCGATCCAGCGCACACGTCGTCACGCATGGGGATGGGCAAACGGTCGACAACTGCGTGCACGGCGTCGTCAGACACGGCGTGGACGGCGGTGTGGAGCATGCCGGCGTACACGTGGATCGTACGACCGTCGTCTGACACGTCACCGGGGCCACGGACACCGTATTGCAGGAGCCACAGACCGGCGTCGTTGCCACAGACACCGTATTGCACGAACCACAGATCGGCATCGTCGCGACGGACGATGAATACGATGTCGAAGACACGGTCGAAGCAGTTGCCGTCGTGGTCACAGGCTCCCAGTATTGCGTCGTTGCGACGTCCGACGATGTCGTGGTTTCCACCTCTTCAAGAGTCAGAGGCGCCGACGCCTCGTCCACCGGCGCGCCCAGCAGGAGAAGCAGCGCCCCCCCGATGACGGCTGCGACGGCCAGCCACGTTAGAAACGTATTGTTCATCAGACCCCTACCTCCTGAATGGACTCCCCCACATCATCCAACCGATCCGCTCCCAGCGGACCCAAGAACCCATCACAGTATACATCGCCGCCCGGGATTCGGCGGTTACGAAGATCACACTCCCCCCGCTCGCCGACCGCCTGCAGCGCCCCTTGCCCTCGGCCCCCGGGTGAACTACCCTTTCGCACACCCAACGAGCGCTCCATCTCCGATGGAGGGGGGCGAGGGCGAGGCCGGCACTGATGCGAACATCCGACATCCGAGACGACGTCTGCACCGTCACCCAGCAAGATGTGGGATACGTGCCGCGGCGTTCCGCTGCTCCCGCCTTGTATCGCGACCTGGGATTCCGATGCGGACTCGAGGTCCATCAGCAGCTTGATACCCGGAAGAAGCTGTTCTGCCGCTGTCCGGCCGGCCGCTACCAGGCCCCCGACTCCTACGACGCGCAGCTCGTACGACACATGCGGCCCACGCTCAGCGAGCTGGGCGAATACGACGGCACCGCGCTGATGGAGTTCAAGACGCGAAAGCACATCATCTACCGCATCAAGGGAGAAACGGCCTGTACGTACGACATTGACGACACACCGCCGTTTGCCATCAACCGCGAGGCGCTCGAGATCGCCATCGAGATTGCCTTGCTGCTGGGCACGCAGATCGTCGGCGAGCTTCACATCACGCGAAAGCAGTACCTCGACGGCAGCATTCCCACCGGATTCCAGCGGACCGCCATCGTCGGCATTCAGGGCGAGATCCCCCTGTCCGGGAAGAACGTCAGCATCATTCAGCTCAGCATCGAGGAGGATTCCTGTCGAGAGGTCTCCGATGTCGGACACGTCCGCACGTACACCACTGACCGGCTCGGCATGCCGCTTGTCGAGACTGTGACCGGCCCGGAGCTCCTGTCTCCCGAGGAAGCCGCCGAGGCGGCGCAGATCATCCGCTTCATCACGAGAAGCACGGGACGGGTCAACGTCGGCATCGGCGCCGCGCGCGAGGACGTCAACGTCAGCATCACGGGCGGGACCCGTGTCGAGATCAAGGGCGTACAGCACATCCGCTGGATCCCCGACCTCACGCACAACGAAGCCTTTCGCCAAAAGGCCCTGCTCATGCTTCGCGATCGTCTTCTCGAACGGGCCGACGACCCCGAAGCGTGGCAGCTAACCGCCCGCCCTCTTCCCGCCGATCACGCTGCGTACGCGCTGCCTTTCGTCCCCGATGACGCACAGGTGATCGCCGTCAATCTGCCGGGATTCGCCGGCGCCCTCTCGTCGTTCACCAATCCGAATCGCTGCTTCGCGGACGAGATCTCCGATCGCATCGCCGTTGTCGCCTGCATCGGCAAGCCGAACTGTCTGTCGTCCGAGGCTGCGTCCCCGGACGTTCCTCCGCAGATCTGGGAAGACGTCCGCGCGCAGCTGGAAGCGACGCCGCGCGACGCCCAACTGCTCGTCTGGGGAGCCGAAGACGATCTGACGACGGCGCTGGAGACGATCGAGGAGCGGTGCCAATGGGCGTTCGTCGGTGTCCCCAACGAAACGCGGAAGGCGCTGGGCGACGGGACGACCGTATTCGAACGCGTCCTCCCCGGACCGGACCGCATGTATCCGGACACCGATTCCGCGCCGATTCCCATTCGCGAAGCGGACATCGAACGGATCGCTGAGCAGCTTCCGTCCGACATCGCCGGACGCCGAGGACGACTCAAGACGTGGCGTGTCCCGGCGGATTGCCGGACGTTCCTTCTCAAGCGCAATCTGTTCCCCGTCCTCGAGCGTCTGATCGAGGACGTCGGCCTCGATCCCGTGTTCGCGTCAACGCTTCTCGGGCACACGTTGAGATGCGCGTGCGCCGGGGAGCCGGGCGATGCCGGGTGGCTGGTCGACCTGGCGCGCGCCGTGAACGCGCGCGGCCTGCAGGTCGAGATTCTTCGCGAACTCGTTCCGCCTGCATGCATCGACGCGTCGGCCGATCTTGATGCACTGCTCGCGCACATCGGCTATGCACCGACGTCCGAGGAGGCACTCGTCGACCGGCTCGCGTCGCTCTCCGCCCAGTTCTCGCGAAGAAGCCCGCGGACGTCCGAGGATGCCCTCAGTCGATGGCTGCTGGGGCAGATCCGCCGCGAAGCGTTGGGCAATGTCTCGATGGCTCGGCTGGCCGAACGGGTGAGGAATGAGGTGGACGGATCATGACCGACGAACGCGTCGAAGGGTATCACGGAGAGGCGCTCGAGGCGCTTCGGCGTCTCGGCGTGAACGTCTGGAGCGACGTACTGCTGCGGACCAGCCGAGGCGAATTCCGCGGCATTGTCTTGCCGCGGTCCGAATTCGACGACTCGCGACACGTCGTGCTCAAGCTGCCCACGGGATACAACGTCGGCATCGACGTGCGGACGATCGCCGAAGCCACCGTGTACGGCACCAAGGAAGCCCACTACAAGATCCCGGAGAAGGAATTCCCCGTGTCTCCCGACAAACCGAGCGTCACGTTGTTGGGAACCGGAGGAACGATCGCGTCCCGGCTCGATTATCGCACCGGCGCCGTCATCCCGGCGTTCTCCCCCGGCGAGCTGTACGGTGCCGTACCCGAACTCGCGGACATCTGCAATTTGTCGACCGAGAAGCTGTTCGCCGTCTTCTCGGAGAACATGGGGCCCGAACAGTACAAGACATTGGCCACTGCGATCGGTGCGGAGATCGAGAAGGGCGTCGACGGAATCGTCATCGGCCACGGCACCGACACCATGCATCACACTGCCAGCGCGCTCGCGTTTATGGTGCAGGACTCGCCGGTCCCGATCGTGATGGTGGGATCGCAACGTTCGTCGGACCGTCCGTCGTCCGACGCCGCGTTGAACCTCATTCACTCGACGACGGCAGCCGCTACGTCGGACATCGCTGAGGTCATGGTCTGCATGTTCGGGCCGACGTCCGACGAGTACGGGCTGCTCCATCGTGGCACCCGTGTGCGCAAGATGCACTCATCCTACCGCTCCACGTTCCGGACGATCGGAGACATCCCGCTGGCCACGGTCACCCGCGACGGCGTGACGCCGCTACGCAATGACTACAACCGGCGCAGGCAGGATCGCCGCGTCCATGTGCGCCCCTACTTCGAGGACCGCGTGACGCTGATCTACTACTACCCGAACATGCACCCCGACATCATCGACGCGGTCGTCGAGAAGGGGTACAAGGGCATCGTCATCGCGGGCACGGGACTCGGCCATGTCAACAAGCCCGTTTACCCGGCGATCGAACGCGCAACCGCGGCCGGCGTCGCCATCTACATGACGGTGCAGACGCTGTGGGGATACGTCCACATGTTCGTCTACGACACGGGGCGCGATCTGATGGCCAAGGGAATCATTCCCACCGAGAACATGCTGCCGGAAGTCGCGTACATCAAGCTCGGCTGGGCGCTCGGGCAGACACCGGACCTTGCGCAGGTTCGCGACATCATGCTCACGCCGGTTTGTGGCGAGATCACCGAGCGCGAGCCCCACGACGGATACCTCGTTTTCCAAGGCGGCATGCCCGAGATCCAGGCCTTCCTTAAGAAGGTGCATAAGTAGGCGAACGTCGGCTTCGCCGACGTTCGTTGGAGCATGCGCCGCACTCTCTGCTCGTTTTGTCCTTGCGGACGTCGGCTTCGCCGACGTTCGTTGGAGAATGCTTCGCATTCTCGGTCTGCTGGGTCCTTGCGAACGGCCGCTACGCGTCCGTTCGCCGGCCTCGTGCCGTCTGGTTCACACCAAGAATCCCACCAATCCCAAGACGACGAACAGGGCATACGGCGCAACCCACCACCGATTGCTGACGACGAGTGCCTGCCAGCGTCCATCCGCCTCGGCGCTTTCCCGCCACCGTTCGCTCACGGACGACCTGTACGCGGCACGCCGCCGACCGAGGCGCTTCTCGTGATGAAGGACGATCCAACTCATGTAGGCCAGCCCGCCACATCCTCCGATCAACAGCGGGACCGCCATGAAACGGGCGAACACGGGCCATACCGCCCGTGGCGTCTCGCCGTCGAGCGTTGCCATCGTCACGTTCGCGACACCGAATAGGCCGACATACACGAACACCAGGAGGATTCCCACCAGGATACAGAAGACAAGGGCTCGCTTGCGCAGCACAAGTTCCGTCCTGTGCCAGAGCTGCCTGAGTTCGAGGAGTTCCACGACCGGCTCTCGCTCCTCGAGCCGGCGATCTGCATTCGGTGCTTGCGTCATCGTGATCACCGCAGCGCAGTGTACCTCCTTGTCAGATACCTTCCAACACGTTTCGTTTGGATTCGCTATCCGCCTCTTGCGGCATCCCACCTGCCATCGCCTTGACGACGCAGCGGCCCCATGTTGCAGGCTGCGCGATTGATCTGCGATACTCCCGCGTATTGGCCGTTCCTATCTTCGGCTCGGAGGCGTTCGATGTACCTACCCGTATTGCCCAGCGGTTCCCGCGCCCGCCGACGATCCCACAGCTTGCTATGGATCGTTTTCATCGCCGCCCTCATCTTCGGATCCAGCGGGTCCGCGCACGCCCTTCCCGAACCGTTCGAATGGGCCTCGTATCGCTCGCCTGGGTTCGCGGTCTACGTTCCCTCCGGGATGTCGATCGATGGCCTCGGCCCGATGATCGAGTCTCTGTACGCGGAGGTGAGCCAGTTCTGGCTTCCCAGCCTCGTGTTGTGTCAGCAGCTGTCGCCGGATGATCAGATCCTCGTCCCCTGTGAAAGCGCGGTCGCTACGCAGGCCCCGATCCTCGCCGCTGCGCGTCGCAATCCCGGCAGTTGCGTGCCGGCGCCCTCCTCCGTCTTTCTCTATCCTTCGATCGATGCACTGCAGTGGGATCTTCGCGACTACTCCGTCGGCGGCCGGTTCTGCGGCAGCATCGCGTTCGATCCCGAGATGATGCACACCCTAAGTCGCGTCGCGTCTCATCTTCCGGAATCCGGAGCGTGCTCCCCGGATCCTTTGCTCTCGATCTACGTGTGCGGATTCCCAGATGAGGGATGGAAGTCGATTCTCGTTCACGAATTCGTCCACTTGCTTCAGATCACGAATCTGACGGACCTGGACATGCTGCCGCTCGACGCTCGGCTCCTTCTCGAGGGCATGGCGGCCTATACGGAGTACGCGCTCGGCTACGGCGATGACTTCGACGTGCACGTGACGGAGCCGGTGGCATACTGGATCCAGCATGGCGGGCGATTCGATGCTGTCCCCGAGTATCTCCTCTACCCAGCGGGCGCGCTTCTTGCGGCCGAGCTTTGCGCCGTGATCGAACCGGCGTCGTTTTGGGCTCTCTTCTCTCCGATTGCGTACGGCTGCATGCTCGACCTGTTCGACTACGACGCGGCGGATGTCGCCGTGCACGCGTCCGTCGACGGTGCCTTGGTGTCGGATGCTTCCGACTGGCAGATACTCGCGGCCCTCGACTTCTCCGCACGCTTGGAACGGACGACGGGCGTCTGCTGGGACGAATGGCTCGGCCGACTTGCAGCCGACCTTCGCGAGCATTCCGTGTCGCCGGCCGGCATGGCGACCTTCGAATGGAAGCGACGCAATGTGGCACTGCGTTTCCGGCTGCTCGCTCCGGTTCTATCCGAAGCGACGTACGATGAGTTCCTCGCCATCTCCGAACGCGTGGCGGCGGGAATCGCTCACGTCACGGACGTAGATCGAGCGGAAGCTCTCCTTGCCCTGCCCGCGGTTCAGTTCTCCGCCGACGTTGTTGATGAACTTGCTTGGAGGATCCCGTCACTCGAAAACGAGGTTCGGGACGTCAGCGGGGAGGCCGCCGTTCAGTCCGTCTCCTTGCTGTCCTCGCTACGCCAGCGAAATCCTGATGATCCGGCTGCGTACATCGCGGCCTTTGCCGAGATCGTGAATCGAGATCTCGTGTGGGCCGGCCCTACCGTCCCGTAGCCGGCGTCCGCCGGGCAAAGCACAGGCCGGACCACGTCGCGTCGAACGAAACGATCTTGTAGTCGACCAGCCCGCGCTGGAGGCCGAATGCTCGCACGACCGCCTGCGACAGATCGGAATCCCGCCCGGAGGCCTTCTTCGGCCACAGAATCCACAATCGGCCGCCTTCCGCCAGCTGTGACACGGCGTCGGACAGACCTTGTTCGAGCCCTGCAATTGACGTTTCGAACCAGAGCACCACGCGGCAGGGCTTCCCAGCGCATCGCGTCAGTGACACGCCGTCCGGAAGCGGCCGAATCGGTGCCTCGACGTCCGCCGGTGCGTTGCACAGCGCGACCGACTCCCCCGCTCGAATGCCGAGCCGTTCCGGCAACGGCACCCCTTGATACGCATCCATGCCTCCCGGAACACGTGGAGCTTCCGGCGGCGCCGCGATCGCCGCGGCCAGCGTGTCGACAACGTTGTCCCACGATGCATAGGCGGCGTCGGGGAGCAGCGCACGCACGCGCGCCGTCTTGTCCGCATCTCCCTCGATGAACACGATCGGCACGGCCCGGGTGGGCGGCTGACGGCGCAGCCATCCTCCCAGTTCTCGACCTTGCGACGGGACGCGATGCAGATCGATCACGAACGCGTCGGGCGGGGCTTCACGGAGCGCCTTCGGCTGCGCGCGCGCATCCGTGTGGCACGACACGTCGTAGCCCGCTTGGCACAGCACGTCGGCACGTTCGTCCGCCTCCTCGGCGTTCCAGTGAACCAGGGTCACCCGCGTCATGGCATCCTCTCCCCCTTCGGCACGGACGTCCGACCGTACGCGCGTTCGAGCCGCCGCAAGGCATCCAGTTCCTCGCGCTGCCCCAACCTTGCTCGACGTACCGCCCGCTCCATCAGATCGACGGTCTGATCGTACAGCGGCCGATCGACGGGATACGGGATCCCGTCCTTTCCACCGTGCGCGTAGCTGAAGCGCGCCGGATCGTCGTAGCTCGGCGTCTCCCCGTACAGCAACTCGGCGAGCAACGACAGGGCGCGCAATGTCTTCCCGCCCACCCCGGGCAAGCAGAGCAGGTCACGGAAGTCCGCCGGCTGTGCTTCGTACGTCTTGACGAAGATGCGTTCCAGCCGATCCGGGACGATGTCCGACAGGGCGATCCGGTGTCGTCGCGGCAGCGTCAGCGACTTCAGCTTCCGCAGCTCCCCGCTCGTCTCCGCCGGAGACCGCAACGACAGATCCGCCGTCGTCCTGCGCGTCGCCGAACTCGTGTCGGCCACCAGATTCAGGCACTCGTTTCGCCGATCGCAGCAGATCGCGGCATGCGGCTCGCAGACGAAGTCATCGACCGTTTCCGACAGCCAGTGGTATCGTCGGGCCATCCCGGTCGATTCGTTCATCCCCTGTTGCACCACGGCCCAGGCGCCTTCGCGGTCGAACAGGAAAACGTGATGGTAGATCTGATAGCCGTCCTGAACCGCTGCGCTGTCCACCTTGGCCGACGTCCGACTCGCATCGATCAGCCGGTCGGCGTCCACCCCGGTTCGATCTCCCCATGTAGTGATCTCCAGCGGCGTCTTGCGCGATGCGGCGCCCTTCCCCCCGGCGACGAACAGGCCGAGATCCTCCTCTCGCCCGCGAATCCCCTCCTTGATCGCACCGCACGTCGTGGTCGTCAGCCCGCTGGAATGCCAATCGAATCCGAGAACGCATCCCAGCGACTGGAACCAGTACGGATCCGACATGCGCTGCAGGAACGACGACACGCCGTGCTCCAGCACCATCGTCTCGACAATCGTGCCCGCCAGCTTGGTCATGCGTTGAAACAACCAGTGAGGGGCGCGTCCACGATGCAGCGGGAGATCGGCGCTTCCACGTTTCATGAATCGACTCTATCCGATCGAAGAGATGCTCGTCGACTCTACTCGCAATCGACCGGCGGCAGGCCGCGCAACATCCGCTCCGCATTGGCGAACGCGATGCGCTCGATCTCGTCGTCGGCCCATTGCATGGCGTCGAACACGCGTTCATACGCCTCGTAGGAATAGATGGGAAAGTCGGTACCAAAGAGGATTCGGTCGATCCCGATCCGGCGCAGGAGCCGCTCGCAGAACGCGATTCCGTACAGGTCGGCCAGCCAGAGGAGCGTTCCCGACACGTCGACGTAGCCGCCGCCGGCAAGGGTTTCGAGGAACGAGACGCCGCCCATGTGGGCGACGGAGAAGCATAGGCTCCGCCCGTGCATCGCCTCGTAGATCCTTGACGGCGCGCACCCGTGAAACGCCGTTGCGTATCCCGACGGATTGGCATGGAAGACGATCGGCACGCCCGCCGTGCCAGCGGCGCCGATCCACGGGTCGAGCCGTGCGTCGGTCGCTTGGACGTCTATGTTGTAGGGGTGGATCTTCAGTCCACCCAGACCGAGTTCGTCGATGGCACGCCGCGTCTCCTCGCCGACCGCGGAACGCGTCGCATAGGGGCCGTCGATCCGGCAATCCGCGAACGCAATCAGTCGACCGCCCGCGTCACGGGCGATGCGCGCCTGCACGTCGTTGTTCGCCCGCAGCCAATCCGCCCGCTCCGACGGATTCAGCGGGAAGTAGTCCGGGAAGTTGATGGGTACCGCGATTGCGCGCTCGACCCCGTGTTCGTCCATCGCCCGAAGCATGGCGTCCGGCGGATTGAGCGCAAGGTCCGTCGACTCACGCTCATGCAGCACGACGTGCACGTGTGCATCGATCTTGCGGATCCCGCGCCACCGGCGGCTCACGTTGCGGCGGCGTCCTCAGCCGCGTGGCGGGATGATGCGGTCGATCACCCCGTACTCCATCGCTTCCTCGGACGACATGAAGTAGTCGCGATCCGTGTCCTTCGCCACCTTCTTCTTCGTCTTCCCTGTATGTTCGGAGAGAATGTCGACGAGCAAGTCCCTCATCCGGAGAAGCTCGTCCGTCTGGATCTTCACATCGGCCGCCATCCCCTGAGATCCGCCGAACACCTGGTGCAACAGAATGCGGGAATTGGGAAGCGCGCCACGTTTTCCCGGCGTCCCGGCGGCAAGCAGGACGGCCGCCATGCTCGCAGCCTGTCCGATGCAGATCGTCTCCACATTGCATTTCACGAACCGCATCGTGTCATAGACCGCCAATCCCGCCGTCACCGAGCCCCCGGGCGAGTTGATGTACAAGCGGATGTCCTTCGCCGGATCCTTCGCGGCCAGAAACAGGATCTGTGCGATGACCACGTTGGCGACGTCATCATCGATCGCATCCCTCAGGAAGATGATCCTGTCTTCGAGCAGCCGCGAGTAGATGTCGTAGGTGCGTTCCACATGCCCCGTGTGATCGATGACGAACGGAATCTGCGCTGTCATGATTTCGCCTCCTTGATCGTTGCCGTCTCGCGAAGCGCGGAGAAGATGCGTTCATTGATCTTGCTCTGGCGGTACGATTCCCAACGATCCTCCGCCTTCAGCCGTGCGACGAAGCGGATCGGATCCTCGTCGTAGTCCGCCGCCTCCGCCTCCGCCAGTGACCTCAACTCTTCGTCGTCAATGGCCACTTCCAGCGTTTCGGCCAGTTGCTGAAGCACGAGTTCCCTGCGGATACGTGCCTCCACGGACCCGCCGAGTTCGGTTCTGAACTCCTCCTCGGTTTGCTCGCGCGTCTCGAGATACTCCTCGAAGGTCTGATCGGACTGCGAGCGCTCCAGCGACTCGCGGAGCCGACCGATCTCCTCGTCCACGAGATCGTTGACAAACGGTGCGGGAAGCGGGATCTCCATCTTCTCGAGCACTGCTTCCAGCAGTGCGGATTGGAGGATCTGCCGACGCACCTCATCCCGGCGCTTGCCGAGACGTTCCTGGATGTCCGCTTTCAGGGACGCCAGGTCGTCATAGCCCGCATCTTTCGCCAGATCGTCATCAATCTCAGGGAGGATGATCTGTCGCAGACCGATGATCTCGAGGGTCGCCTTGAACGCTTTGCCGTCCGGAAGCTCCGTGTCCACGTCGATCGTGGATCCGACGGCGGCGCCCACCAGATGCTGCGTCACCGGATTCTCGCCCATGGCCCGCGTGTCCCACTCCTGCTCGCCTTCCTTGACGCGGACGAGATCGCCCTCGGACACCGTCTCCCCGTCGAGCGGTCCCAGCACGCCGAACTGCTGCTGAACGTCTTCCAGCGCCTCCTGAACATCCTCATCGGAGAGGTCCTTGAGCGCCGGGACCTCGATCTCGAGACCGGAAGTCTCAGGCAACGTAATCTCGGGCAACGTAGCGAACGTCGCGCGAAAGACGAAGGCGTCCGACTCGTCGAAGGAAACGACATCCATCTCCGGCCGGCTCACCGGGCGCAGATCGAGCGACTCCAACGCCAGTGGCAGGTATTTTCGCTGCAATTCGTCCTGCGCTTCCTGAAGGAAGACGTCCCGACCGAATCGATTGTCGAGAAACGAGCGAGGAACCCGCCCCTTTCGGAATCCGGGGACGCGCACCTCCTTCGCGTATTCCTTGTACACGGCATCAATCTGTTGAAGGACACCGTCGGCCGGAACCGAGACCTGGATGGTCGCTTCGGTCTCCTGGCGTTCGGTGATTTGGTACTCGGCATTCGTGCTCATAGTCAAGCGGCAACTCCCGAAATGATGTAGATGGGCGGATTATACGAACCCCAGATGCCATCAGCAAAGCGGCCTTCTCGGTCTAGAAGCTCAGAACGAGAAGAATCCACTGTTGCCCCAAGAGGACCTCGAGGGCTCGGACGATGAGATCGAACAGCCACTCCAGTCCGTTCAGGAAGATGAGCGCGGCAACGATCAGCAACCCGTACCGCTCGAGCGACAGCATGAACCGCCGTCCGCCGGGCGGAAGGAAGTACGTCAGGACCCGCGATCCGTCCAACGGCGGCACCGGGATCATGTTGAGGACGGCGAGGAACAGATTGATCAGCACGAAGATCCCCAGGAGGTAGAAGAGACTGCGCCCGAGCGTTCCGAGGAACGTCGCGGATATCGCAACTTCCCACGCCGGGATAACGAGCAGCAGCAGACGTCCGATGAGAATCGTCGCCGCCGCCAGCACGATGTTCGTACTCGGACCGGCCAGCGCGACGTAGAGCATGCCCTGGAACGGATTCCGGAAGTAGCGCGGATTGATCGGTACCGGCTTCGCCCATCCGAACGCCGGCCCGCCCAGCACCACCAGAACCAGCGGCACGAGGATCGTCCCGATCGGATCGATGTGGGCCAGGGGATTGAGCGTCAGGCGCCCCATCGACCGGGCCGTCGGATCTCCCAGGCGGAAGGCCACAAGACCGTGGGCCACCTCATGCAGCACAATGGCCGGAACGGCCGCTACGAAGGAGAGAAGTACGCGAAGGATGTCGTCGAGCGTCATGAGTCGTTCCCCTCCAAGTCGACGGTCAGTGTATCCGCCGTGCGAACGTTTACCAGTCCCGGCGGTGCGCCTTTCGGCTTGCGGACGTCTCGGATTCGTGCGACGAGCACCTCGACGCGCCGCTCCGTGCGCGCCTTCGAGTGCCGTGCCGCCAATCGCGCCGCTGCTTCCTGCACGGACGCCGGGATCGCCCGCCGGCCGCCGCTGCGGATCACGACGTGGGAACCGGCCACGCCCTTTGCATGCATCCAGAGATCGTTCGGGGAGGCCGCGCGCACCAGCGCGTCATTCTCTCGCGCGCTCCGGCCGACCCACATCTGGAACCCTTCCGCCTCGAACCGCCGGAAAGGGACGGCCGGAGACGATCTCTCCCGGGACTTCCGGCGGCGAGGAAGCAGGTCCAGAATGTCCGAAGGGACCGGCTCTCCGCGTCCGTGGGCGGCTTGCGCCGCTCGCAGCAGCTCGAGCTCCCGGCGGGAACGCGCGAGCCGGTCGAGAACGTGCGGATGCCCCTTCCGGATGCGCTTGGCCCGCTTGTAGAGCGCTTGCGCGTTTTCCACCGCCGACCGCGATGGATCCAGACGAATGGTCACCTCGCGACCGGTTGCGGGATCGGTCACACACGCGGACGTCTGGCCTTGGTCGATGTCCGACGCAAACGTCATCAGCAAGTCAGCGTCCGCCTGCCACGCCTCGGCCTCGTCGGACGCATCCAGCCACTCCGTCAGCTTGGCGATCGTCCGCTCCTTCGCCTTGACGGCGCGTGCCAGCGCCCGCGTCAGCACCTCGGGACCCTCTCCTTTCCCGCCGTTCTCCGGTTCATCCCGAACGACGCCGTCAAGCGCGGCCTGAAACGAGTTTGCCGGTTCCGCAGGCGGCGGCAGCGGATAGAACGTGGCGCGCGACCTGTCGCCGGCGACGGCGGCCTCCGGTCGTTCCACGTACGCGAACAGCGCCTTCAACCGCAGCGGGAGCTCCAACGCCAGATCCGGGCCCGTCACCGAGGCCACCAGATCGCGCGCAGTGACCCGTCCGACGCCGTCGACATGCTTCGCCAGCGCGGCCTCGGGCGTCGCGGAACGCAGCCAGTCTTCGACCACGTCCGGCGTCACCGATGTCGGCGGCAGCTTCGGCTGCTCGGGAAGCGGGACGAACGCGCGCCCGGGAACGTTGCGCCCATCCTCTCGCAGCGAGCGCACGAGCGCACCGTCCTGTACAAGGTGAAGATTGCCCCGCACGCCCACCAGTTCGGCGATCAGCTGGTACGCCGTGCGATCGCGCCCGACCTGTCGCTCAACGTGGATGCACACGACCCGATCGAGCCCCCGTTGCGTGATGCCGGCAATACGCGCGCCCTTGAGATGCTTGCGCAGCAACATCACGAACGCCGAAGGGTCCGCCGGATTCTCAGCCGCCCGCTCCGTCACGCGGACGCTTGCATCGCTCAGATCTACGATCAGGTGGTGGGTTCCAGATGCGAACGTCTTCAGCAGGAACTGCATCTTGGCGGGTTGGTAGATCGACCGGATCGTTCCGCCCGTCAATTGGGGGGCGATCTCCGAAAGCGACGCGGCGATGGTCAATCCGTCCATGATTCCTCCGGTTGAAGGCGTTCCCACGCATGATATAATCCCGATTGTAACGCCAGCGTAGCTCAGTGGTAGAGCAATGGTTTCGTAAACCATCGGTCGGAGGTTCGACTCCTCTCGCTGGCTTTTGCTCTTTCATGCGCTTTCCTGCCACGCCCGCAACCAGACACAGTTCACATCCCCACCGGTCAAACGCCGCGTCCTCCACCGTGCGTCCCCGTGTACGATGAAGCGAGTTTAGTGCACATCGACCAGGAGGGGTGAGTATTGTGAGTGAAGATATCGGCAAGATTGCAGTCATCGCAGGGATCTTGGGAATTCTGCTGCTGTTCGGACTACTGATGCATGAACCGGAACCCGCCGTCGAGACGGCGGTCATCGAACCTGAGCCGGCCGCAGAGGTCACAGTGATCGCACAGGAAACGCTGGAGATGCTCGATCCGGTCTATTCGGAGAAGGCGGTCTACAGTGATCGGACGATCCGGATCGCGTTCGAGGGCGCATACACGGAAGATGGCGTCGAAAGCCGTCTCCCCTTCTGGCTTCATAACGTATCGGATGACGTCATCAACATTCTCTGGGATCGCTGCTCCATGCAGCTTCCCAATGGGAACACGGTCAGCATTGTCAATGAGAACGCGACCGACCTGACCGCGTCCGTCGGCCGCACGATCTCCATCGCGCCAGCAGGCGACCTGTTTGACGCCTTCATCCCGATCACCGAGATCGACTGGACGGATGACGGTGCGACGCTCAGCAAGGGCGTCCTCGAGCAAGGAACGTTCACGCTGGTTCTCGCGATCGAACGCGCCGTCCAACCAGTCGCCAGCACCCTGCGACAGCAGGCGGCCGCACAACGCGCTGGATCCGTGTGTGATCCAGAGGAGGCCAGTGGTGTCGTGCTTCAGGCGCTGTCCCTCGGCAATGGGCGGGAGATCGTCTACTACACGTTCCGTTTCGTGATTCGCTAGCAACAACGCATCCTATGCGCCCTTTGGGCGACTGTGCATGAGGGGGGCCGCCAGGTTCGCGGCTCCTCTCTTTTCATTTCTCGTAGACTTGCGCATTCTCCATGACTTGGTGTAGGCTCAAACACAAACCAAGGACGTCAAGGGCAACGAGGAGGTGATGATGGTGGTACGCAAGAGCGAAGTGACAACGCTCTCGATCTACATTCCGAAGAGCAAGCTGGAGAAGAATCCAATCGAACGCCTCGATCGATTGGCGGAGAAAGTGGACCGGTCAATCAATTACCTTGTTGTCGAAGCCATCCTGCAGTACCTCGACCGCGAGGAGAAGAAACGTTGATGGAACCGGGCTCCGCAGCCATGCACAATGGCGACGGAGCCCCTTTTCTTGGCGGTTACAGATCGTAATACAGCTCGAACTCGTGGGGGTGCGGTCGCTGGGCTACCGCGTCAGCTTCCGCCCGCTTCGTTTGTGTCCAGTGTTCGAGCTCTCCCATTGAGAACACGTCTCCCTTCAGCAGGTACTCGTGATCCTCTGCCAGGCAATCCAGTGCCTCGTTGAGACCTGCGGGCGCCCCTTCGCCCCGAGCCTGCGTGTACAGGTCGTCCTCGAACGGCCCGAATCCTAGATCGCGTGCGTTCCATCCGTTCTCGATCCCATCGAGTCCCGCCATCAGGATCGCGGCAAACGCCAAGTACGGATTGCAGGTGGCATCCATCGTCCGCAGCTCGATGCGACGCTTGTCGCCTTTTGCATAGGCGGGAACGCGAACCGCCGCCGTGCGATTGGCAGCGCCGAAGACAAGTCGCGTGGGAGCTTCGAAGCCCGGAACCAGCCGCCGGTACGAATTGGTCGTCGGGTTGGTCCAGGCCATGAGGCTTCTCCCGTGCTTCAGCAGTCCCCCCACGTAACAGAGCGCGAGATCGGACAATCCTTCGCCTCCGGAGAAGAGATTGGCCCCGTCTTTCACGAGATACTGATGCAGGTGCATGCCGTTTCCCGCTTCCCCGAACAGCGGCTTGGGAAGGAATGTCGCGGTCATGTCATGCTCGGCGGCAGTGCTGTGAACGAGGGACTTGACGATCAGTACGGCATCCGCCATTCGCACCAGCCCGTCGAATCCCAATTCGATCTCCTGCTGCCCAAACGTGCCGACTTCGTGGTGGTGATACTTCACGGGAATGCCGGCTTGCTCGATGCGTCGCGACGCGTCGCAACGAAGCGCGAACAGCGGGTCGCTGTGAAGCGGGGCATGGTAGGCCGAAGACGCCGTCGGGCCGATGCCGTCACGGTGTTCGCATCCTTCCGCGGGGAACACGTCCACGCCGTTTCGCCCGCCGTTTGTCTCGAAGTAGGCGTCGTCGAACACGTAGAACTCGAACTCGGGGCTGACGCGTACGTCGTCGGCGATCCCCAACGCCTGAGCGTGCGCCACCGCTGCGGCCGCGATCCCGCGCGGGTCGATCGCCGCCGCCGCGCCCGTTGCGGCATCGAGGATGTCGGAGATCAGCACGAGGATCCTTTCGGATCCGCGCTCCTCAACGTACGCCGAACTCAAATCAGGCACGAGGATCATGTCGCTTCCTGCCACGGAACGATATCCGTAGTTCGATCCGTCGAAGCCGAGTCCCTCGGAGATCAGCTCCGGGGTGAATCGGGCGGACGGAATGGCCAAGTGACGAAAACGGCCGACGAAGTCGGCCACACGGAAGTCGACGAAGTGGATGTCCTGCTCGTCAACGAGACGTTTCAGCGACGCGTAATCCGTCATGTGCACCTCTTCGAGCGGAAATGGGCCCCAAGGATAGCGTACGGGTCCGGATGCAACAACCTGCGCCTGCCGTGCCACGGCAGACGCAGGCTTCGCGGTTCTGGAGGGTTGTTCCGTCTACGCGTGCAGGTTGCTCGCGGCGATGAACGACAAGCCCTTCTTCGTCAACTCGGCCGCGGTGACGTTGAGTGCGTCGTGCTTGTCGAGGAAATTGCGCTGCAGCGCGTCCATCAGCCCATTTGCCTCGATCTGTTCCTTGGGAAGGAAGTACTCGAGAATGTCCGACGGATGCTCCCGCGCACTGTCGATCGCCGGCGTGCCGCCTTCGTGCTTGGCCGAGATGTTGGCGACATGATCCGCCACGTCAACCAGCTCTGCGGTACGGTCGTACGGCTGGATAACGATCGACTTCTGCGTCTCGGTGATGTGATGCTCGAACCGGATCACGTCTTCGAACTCGAACGCCTTTCGGATGGTGGCGCCTTTCTCGATCGTTTCGTTGTCCACCGAGTTCGCCCAGTTGAACCCAATCAATGACGTGGTGCCGTCTTCTCGCGCGAACAGCTTTGCGCCGAGCATCGTCCACAGGGCGGCGTACGGGTTGTCGTTTCCCATGTAGACGGAGATCTTGAATTCGATGTCGATGCCCAGCTTGTGCAGCAGGTAGCCGAGTAGCACGGTTCCCGGATTCACGTTGAGAACCTGACGAATTCCGTACTCCTTGTAGTAGCCGAGGAACTCATCCACCCAGTCCAGCGCGTGGCGGTTCGGCTGCCCAACGCCCCCGAAGTATCCGGTAATCGTTTCCGGACCGCCGAGATGAATGTTCGAACCGTCTGTGCCTTTAGTGTCCAGCGTCTCGACGTAGCTGGCGCCGATGATCTGCATGGCGGCCGCCACCGCAAGTGTGTCGCCCCGGTCCGCCACTTGCTCCTTCATGTTGCGAACACGGATGTATCGTCCCGGCATGATCTCGCCCTGCTCGATCGCCTGTTTCGCCTCCGCGATCAACCACGGGAAGAACTGTAGCGCACTGATTTCCAGCGTCACGGCATGCGCCTCGTCGAACGTCATCGTCGATGCTGCGTCGCCGACGATCCTACGACGGAACACGTCGATGGAAACGAATGCCCCCGCGTCACGCTGATCGATCAGCCACTGCACGTCCGCGAGGTACGGCGAACCGCTCGCTTCCAGGCGCTCCAACAGGCGCGGCAGCTGGCGCGCAGCGTTTGCCTGGCGATTGATCTCCTCGGGGCCTCCGTGCTTCTCCACGACCCGCAAGAAGTCGTTGATCACCTCGGAGTCGGGATCGGTCAGGAACCGGTTGATTTGACGGAAGTGTTCTTCCGGGATGGCCAGCCGCTGTCTCAAGTCACTCATCGTACCTCCTGCGTATGAAGCGCCAACGTGCGGCACATCCTGGTCTATGTCTCGAATTCCTTCGTCAGATCGGGGAACGCACCGACTTCGTCCTTCAGCATGTGATAGCAATGCTCGTCCTGCGGGAACGCGCCACCCTTGACTTCGGAGACGTACTCCTTCATCGCATCGGTGACGACCTGCGCCACGTTGCAGTACTTCTTGACGAACTTGGGGGTGAATGCCTGGAACTGCCCGATGATGTCCGACACGATGATCAGTTGACCGTTCGTATCCGGTCCGGCGCCGATGCCAAAGACCGGAATCGACAGCTTTCGGGTAATGAATCCCGACACCTCAGGCGGCACCGCCTCCAGCAGCAGCATCTGCGCTCCCGCCGCCTCGATCGCCAGCGCATCCTCGATCAACGCGCGCGCCGACGCGATCGTCCGGCCCTGCGCCTTGTGTCCGCCCAATTGTCCCGAACTCTGCGGCGTCAGACCGATGTGGCCGCACACGACGATGCCGGCATCCAGCAACGCCTTAATCCGGGAGACGATCCGCTTGCCGCCCTCCAGCTTGATCGCGTCAACGCCGGCTTCCTTGAGGAATCGTCCGGCGTTGCGGACCGCGTCTTCATCGCTGACCTGGTAACTCATGAACGGCATGTCGCCCAGCACGAACGTGTTCGGAGCGCCACGCCGGACGGCTTCGCAGTGCACGATGCACTGATCCATCGTCACGGGCACCGTGCCTTCATAGCCGTATACGCACATCCCCAGCGAGTCTCCGACCAACAGCATGTCCATGCCGGCCGCTTCGGCAAACGACGCCGTCGGGTAGTCGTACGCGGTCAACCAGGCAACCTTCTCCCCATTGCCCTTCATCTTCTGGATCGTGTGGATGCTGTGCTTCTTCTTGTCAGACACTGCTCCTCCTTCGATTCGGACCTCGCCGTCCGTGCCGCCAAGGCTACAGCGGCACGCCCATCTCCCGCAACAACAGGCTCAGAGCGCAGAGCGGAAGCCCCATCACGTTCGTGTACTCGCCAACGATGCCCTCGATAAAAGCGGCCGCGCGACCCTGGATCGCGTACCCGCCCGCCTTGTCTTCGTACTCTCCGCACTCGAGATACCACGCGATCTCCGCGGCGTCGATGTCGCGAAACCGAACGTCGGTGCTCGCGCACGCCTCGCGCTCCCCGCCGGTCTCGGTATCCCAAATGTGAATCCCGGTCAACACACGATGCGTTCTGCCGGACAGGAGTCGGAGCATGCGTTCCGCATCGGCTCTCGATCGCGGCTTCTCCAGGACATGATCGTCGAGGACCACAATCGTGTCCGCGCCGAGAATGATGCCGGCATGCACCCGCCCCACGTGGCGCGCCTTGGCGCGCGCCGACCTCACCACCCGTTCGGATGGAGGGCCGGACTGACACTCGTCGACATCGCTCGGCACCACGCGGAAGTCGTTCGTGAGCCGTTGGAGCAGATCGTGCCGTCGTGGCGACTTGGATGCGAGAATGATGGTCATGCTTTCACCGCAGGAATCGTCACGGCTGGAACCGCAACTGTCAACCCATCTCGCCAAGACTACGGATAACTGGCTCCGGCAGTCCCGTACCGGATCGACCACTCCGCGTCGGCGTCGACGCTCGTCGGCAGACGGACAATGCCGGCGGCGACCTGTCCGGATTCGACGCGTTCGATGCGAACGAATCCTTCCGTCAGTTCGACGAACGATGCCGTGCTAAAGAAGACGTAATTCGTCCCGCCTTGTCGCACGTAGAAGTTCCAGGCGGAGAACTCGGCCCCGTCCGGAGAGACGGCCCACACCATCACCGCGCCCGTACCGATCAGTTCATCGATCGCCAACAACAGCTCCGGTCCGAGCAGGCTGTCGCGCACGCTGTCTTCCAATCGGACAAGGAAGAGACGCAGTTCCGATCCGCGGGGCGAGAGAACCAGCGTCCTCACCAGCGATGGATCGAGACCGAAGGTCAGCGCCATCGACTCGGCTGAGAACGCTTCGTGCAGCAGCAACTCCTCGAGTGCGTTCAGTTCACTCAAGGGAGACACTTCGATCGGGTCATGCGATGCTGCCGCCGATGCCGGCGCGCCTGACGTCGCGACCGTTCCCACACCAATGTCGAACTCCGCCCGCTCACCCATGTAGATGAAGGCAAACGGCGACTGACCGTCTACGGCGTCACCCAGCACGATCACGCCTTCACTTCCCGATCCCTGAGAAGGCCCGCTCGGGTTGACCTCGAACCGCCCTGTCAAGAATCCGGCCGTCAGTTCGTGCCACGAATCGACAGAGAGCGCCACCGTTGCCCCGGATTGCTCCACCGACAGTGCCATCGCGTCGAACGCAAACGCGCCGACCACCTGATCGACGCTCGGATTGACGTAGACAGCGTTTTGCCCAATGTACGGTCGAAGCAGGTCGCTCAGTCGCGCGGAGATCTTGCTCTGAAAGGTACGCTCGTTGATGAACACGAACGTGATGGTGAGCTCGGTTCCCCCGATATCGACCTTGACCAGATTGACCAGATCGACGTCGAGACCGGTTTCCTGGGCGAATTGCTCCCGCGGGCCACCTGCCACCAAAGAGGACACGGCCCACAGCACGAGAGCGGCACATGTTGCCACCCTCCTCACTGTGATCCGTGTCACATCCATCACCCGATTTCGTTTGCTACGATCGTGTCCGATACCCTAACAAGGGCCTCCGCACCACCAGCCGGCGAATGCGAAGATCCAGAATGCCCAGAAGAAGGCAAGCAGCATTCCAGATGTAATCGTAATCGTGATTGGCATGGGAACACCTCCTTCTCCCTGCCACGATACCACGCCGCTCGGCGGTCGACAAGAGCACAATCGTGCGGATCCGCCCTTGGACATCTGGCTGGCGCCCCACCATGTTCGATCGATGCAACGTCGGCAAACATGCCCCGCCGGCCGTTCGCGCAGCAGGTCCCTCGGCTTGCATCGAAGCGGATCGCATCGATGCTTTCCGCATCTCCATCGCCCCGTCGTCCCTCTCGGCCGGCGGTTTCCGGCATTACAGACAGTTGTCTAGCCCCCGTCGCCGTCTCTGTCCGTGCAAGCTGACTTTGCCTGTCGTCTCGTTTACCATCAGACGAGGATTCTCACGCCATGAACGCAACGACTGAGCGACTGAACAGCCTTCTGCAAACGCACGCCGATGCTATCGAACGCGCAGTCGATCGATACGGCCTCCCACTCCACGTGATGTTCTTGGAACAGATCGCGGAGAACGCGCGGGCGTTCTCCCGCACACTCGACCAATCGTATCCGAACGCGTTTGCGGCATTCGCCGTCAAGTCCAATCCGTGCCGCGGCGCCGTGCGGGCGGCCGCAGCACTCGGCCTCGGCGCCGACGTCGCCTCGGAGAACGAGCTCCGCCTCGCGCTGGAAGAAGGGATCCCGCCCGATCGCATCATCTGCAACGGGAACGCCAAGTCTTCGCGATACCTCACGATGGCAACCCAGAGCGGCTGTCTGGTCGCAGTGGACAACATGGATGAACTCCACGAACTCGAGAGCCAATCAGCATCTTGCGTCGACATTCTGCTGCGCTTCCGCGGCATGCCGCTGTCGGGGTTGACGTCGGACGATCAGACGACGGCCGCCGATTGGACGAAGTTCGGATTCCACATTCATGACGCGCCCGCGCTCTTCTCGCATCTCGCCGCCATCAAGCAGTTGCGCTTTCGCGGCGTGTCCGCGCACATCGGGACGCAGATCGCCGAACCTCATGGGTATGAGCGCTTGCTCGACCATCTTCTCGCGCTCACCGCCCAAGCTCGCGCAGCCGGTCTCACACCGGACGTAGTCGATATCGGTGGCGGATTCCCGGTCGCGTTTCTCTCCGAGTCGGAGTGGCGCGGCTTCCAAGCGCGATTGCTGCAACGTCTGCAGACGAAAGACGGCGAGTCCGTCACGTGGAACGATCTTCCGCTCGGATACCAGGGCGTCGATCCGCTTCATCCTCACTGGGTGGGGAAAGCCTACTGGTCGGCGGTCCCTCAGGCGGACATGCTGTCGCATCTTCTCCACCACGAGTCCGCGGACGGCCGGGACGGCGCGCAACGGTTGCGCGCACTCCGCGAGCCCCTCCTGGTGGCGGAGCCCGGCCGGAGCCTGATGGCGTCGGCGGGCGTCACGTTGTCCGAGGTTGCCGGGACAAAGACCGTGCTGGGACATCACGTGGTTTCACTCGATCTGGGGATCAACAACCACGGGACCAATCTGATCTCTCCCGACATGTTCCCGGCCGCCGTTCTGCCGCACATGTCGGACGACGAGCCGATCGACGCATTCCTGGCCGGCAGGCTGTGTTTCTCCGGCGACATGATCAGCAAGACCAAGGTGAAGCTCAACCGGCGTCCGCGCCGCGGAGATCGCTTCGTGATCTACTACACCGGCGCCTACGGCGCCGACCATTTCGCATCGAACAGCTGCGGATTCCTTCGTCCGGGCAAGATCGCCGTTCGCAAGGACGGCACGGTCGAGGTATGGCGCGCACCGGAGCGATTCGAGGATATCTTCGGCTCCCTGGACGACGGGCTGCTCAGCGACGACGGCGCGACGTCTTCGTCCTGAACTGAAGAGAGATCAGACCGCCGATCCAAAGCCGGAGCGTCGCCAAGACCGTCACCACGCTGAACTTCCATTCCGATCCGGCCGGCCAAGACACCGCCTGCATGCCCGGCAATTCGTCCGGACGTTCCTGCGCGTAGGACAGGCCGCGAATGACGACGGCCGGCGTCCTTTCCACGGTCTGTCCCATGATCAGGCCGGCCATGCCGGCAATCGAGTCGATCACCAGATCGATGCCGCCCGCACGAGGGACTCCGAACAGGTCCTGACTGAACGTCTGTCGCGTCACCGGATCGATGCCCGCATAGCCGATCGCGACGTCCTGCGAACCGAGACGTCCAATGCTTGTGACGGTGTCGGTCAGGATGACGGCGACGTCCGCGCCGAGTGCGTGTTGGATCCCGTGACGAATGTCGGCGGCCAGGCGACACGGGTCCTGCGGAAGCAACGTGACATACCCTTCGGGAGAGTTGGTGTGATCGATCCCCGCCTCGTCCAGGTACGTCGCGTGCTTCTTCACGACGAACGTATACGCGTTGTTGACACTGTATCCGTTGAACATGGTCGCCGGATCGGACGTCCGGCGATCGAGCATCTCGCGCATCTCCGGAATGCGGACGATCCGGCGCATCGGTACGACGAGGAACACGCGGCCCTGCTCGAGAACGAGCTGCACCTTCCTCGGGTCGCGATGGAACAGCCAGCCGAGAACCCTCGCCTTGCGCGTCGGCACGACATCCTCGAGTCGGACCAGGCCGCCGTCGAGAAACGCCGCGACTTTGGAGCTGATGACGACCACGTCGCCGTTCTCGACGCGCACGCCCGAGGCCGACAGCATGTCGGCGATGTAGTCCCCGCAGTCCCTGTCTGTCACATCTTCCGGCAGGATCGTGTCTCGAACGGTCACCGGGAAGAGGCGGATTGCCCGCGCTTCCTGTTGCGTTCGATCGTGTCCGTCTCCTGTGTTCACCGTCATTTGCACCGATCCCTCCCGGTCGCCCACTACGCCGACCGCTCCGCCTTCAGTGTGGACCCATTTCCGGTCCGGATCAACTGGGTCAACACCAGCGAGGCCACGGCAATCGCGACCCCGGCAAGGAACGGCGCCCGCGAGCCGAATGCAATCCAGATGGTTCCTCCCACCACGGGCACGACCACGGCCGAAATGTGGTTGATCGTCTCCTGGACCGACATGTTGGCGGTCAGTTCCTCCGGCGATACGGCGATCTTCTGCAGGTACGTCGGCATGGCCAGATTGAAGCCGAACAGAACGTTGTCCACGATGAACAACACGTAGAGAAGCGGGAGCACCTTAGATGTAGGCGTACCCAAGGAAGACGGGGACCAGTCCGGCGAATGCAATCGTCAAGATCGTGCGTTCCCCGAATCGTGCGATGAGCTTGCCGACCTTCTGAAGGACGTAAACGTTCATGAGACTGTTCACCAGCAGGAGCAACGACATCATCTTGACATCCACGCCGTATGCCTGGACCAGCAGAAATGGAGCGAACGTCGTGAAGATGTGGCGCCTGCTCCCCATCAGGAAGGTCAACAGGTAGAACAGTCCGTACCGCTTCCTCAGCTTGATCTGCCGCCGTGTCGGGAGTTCGTGCCCGCCCCTCCCCACCACGAACAGCACCGCGCCGCCGATCGCGACCAGCAACCCGACAATCAAGAACATCCTCTCGTATCCGAGCCGGTCCACGAACAGATAGACCATGCCCGTCGACAGCACGGCGGCAAGTGCTCCAAGACTGCGAAGCTGTCCGATGATCCTCGGCGCGTGCGTGGGCCCGATGCTCATGAGAATGAGTCCGTTGCTCCCCGGATTGAAATAGTGGAAGCCCAGACTCATGATCAGCGTCGCCAACAGCAGCGATGTCATCGTGCCCGACTGACCCGTGAGCACGATCCCGACGCCGAGGACGACGAGGCTCACCGCCATGATGCGCATTTCCTTGAACACCAGCGCAAGAAACGCGACCGCAAACGCGAGCAGTCCTGGAAGTTCACGAACAGATTGAATCCATCCAATCGCGCCCGCGTCCACGCCGACGCGTTCGACGGCGAAGTTGTTGAACAGCGCTCGCCATACGTTGTGGCCGAAGGCATGCAGGAGGTTGGCCGCAAGCAGGAAGATCAGCAGATTCCGGTTCTCACGATAGAGCGCCCTCATCTTCCTCCCTCCGTCACCGCCTGAGACCGTAGTGTATCTCGGGAATCCCCGCGCTTCGAGGACGCATTCCGCATCAGACCGACTTGAGAGCGCTTTGCGCCGCGGCGTCCAGGTGCACTCGATGCGACTCCAGCAGCCCCGCAAGAGCGATGTGAAGGCGCGCGCGCGCCAGATTCTCGTCCTTCCGGCACACTCGGAAGTAGACATCCCCTTCGAGGTAGTCCGTAAGGAATCGGATCGCAAGCTCCAGCGTCACCGAGGAAGCTGCGTCGACGAGGTGCGCGAGCTCGAGGGGAGCAAACGGCGCGCCCGCGCCGCGCATGAATCCACGCAGGAGTGCCTCGACGATCGCGACATCATCGTCCGTCAGGCGGCCGCGAACGGCCGCCGTCCCGGCCAACAGATCGCGCACGCAGTCCCCAACGTCGTGCAGCAACAACCCGCGTCCTACGGTATCGAAGTCGATGGCACAGAGGGCGCGCTCCGCTCCCGCGTCGAACAGCACGTTGTTGAGCTTCGTGTCCCCGTGGATCAGCCGCGTCGGGAGCTGCCGCGACTGCCAGAGCGTTTGCAGTGCCAGTGCAGCATCACGCCGGTCCTCCAGCCATGCGATCTCCGACCGTATCGATCGTCGTCGGCCTCGGACGTCCTGCGCAATGGCGCTCTCGAAGCCATTCACGTAGCGCCGCGTATCGCGATACCCCGGAAGCACGGCACTCAACGTGTCCACCGGGAACGACTCCAGATGCTTCAGAAAGCGACCGAACGCGTGACCGATTTCCCCTGCTTGATGAGCCGACGGCGACCAATCGACCGATCTCGATCCTTCGACGTAACTCATCATGCGCCACGCGAACCCCTTGTAGTCCAGCCAGGCGCCGCCGTCGACAGTCTCCACCAACGCCGGATACGCGCCCGTTCCGATGTCACCGGATGCGTGCAGATGGTCAAGGACGGACGCGATGTTGCGCATCAGACCGTCAACATCCCCGAACACATCCCGGTTGATTCGCTGGAGCAGGTACCGTTCGCGACCATCCGCCGCCTCGACATCAATCCGGTACGAGTCGTGGATCAAGCCCTCGCCGTGGGCAACAACGTGCACGAGTCGTCCCGACACTTGGAAAAGCGACGCGGCGCCGGCCGCTCGAGCCACGTCGTTCACGCGCCGTCCTTCCACAGGTCGTGCGGATAGGCCCCGGAAGAGATCAGCTGGCTCAAGGCCGCGCGCACACGGTCGAGGTCGCGGCGGAACGTAAGCCCCATCCATTCGGCATCGGTCGGAAGGACGCGGACAGGTTGCCCCGCCTGCGCCATGCGGTTCGCCACCGCCGTCGGAAGGAAGAACTCATCCTCGCCGAGAGCGACCGACGGCGAGTGCGTGAACCGGTCGAACTCCCGATCGAGGCTCGCCATGAATCCTTCGGGGAATGCCCACATGTTCATGGACGCGCGCGCGTCTTCGGGAATCACCCGCGCCTCTCCGTTCTCGTCCCAGTACACGCAGTGGGTCTCATGCATCCCGACACGCGTACGCTCCACGATTTCGGCAAGGAATCCTTCCTCGTCCTGCCTGCAGATGCCGCGCGAGACGATCCCGTGCTCGGACAGCGTCTTGGGAACCTCGAATCCGACCAACCCGATCCAGCGGTCATGGCGACAGGGACCACGCATGAATTCGGCGAGCCGCGCGTAGGAGGAGACTCCGTAGAAGTCGTCCGCATTGATGACGGCAAACGCACCGTTGACATGGCGCCGTGCGCTCAGCACGGCGTGGCCGGTTCCCCACGGCTTCGTCCGTGCCCGCGGCACGACGACGCTCGAGGGGACGTCGTCCAATCGCTGGGGAGCGAAAGACACTTGACAACGGCGGAACAGCGCGTCGGGAAGTCGCGCGCGGAAGTCTCTCTCCTGATCCTCTTGGATCACGAACACGACGCTCTCGAAGCCCACCCGCACGGCATCGTAGAGGGAGTACTCCAACAAGAGCTCTCCGTTTGGGCCGGCCGATTCCATTTGCTTCGCCCCGCCGAACCGCCTTCCCATCCCGGCCGCCAACACGACGAGGTCTCCGATGTCCTCCAACCTGTCCTCCTTGCCCGGCACGTTCACGCGGTCCACTTCCCTTGCTACGACGCCTCGCGCATCTTGGCGATCCTCGCCGCCACGTCCTCGATGCGCGCGTCCTCGGAATCGATGGCAACGAGTTCACTGAGCCATCGCTCCGCTCCTCCGATATCGCCGACATCCACACAGAGGCCGGCCAGCATCCAAGCGCACTCGGATTGCATCGTCCGCCAGTGCCGATCGCTGAGCAGCGCGAACGCCTCTTCCAGCCGTTCCGTCGCAATCGACGCGTCACCGAGCCGTGCTCCGGCGCGGCCCACTTCGATCAACGCTACGCCCGTCGAGAACCGGTCTCCGCTGCCGCGGCTCAGCTCCAGCGCCCGTTTCGCAAGCTTCAGGCTCCGGTCTGCGTCTCCCAACTGTCCGACCAGCCGCGCTTGCCCGGCAATGGTGCGAATGACGCCGATGAGATCCTCTCCGATGGGCTCCGACAGACGCTGGCTTTCCTGGTACCGCGTCAACGCCAGTTCCAGATCACCGCGCGCCTCTGCCAGTCCGGCCAACGACATCAAGACGAGGCCTTCGCCCCACCCATCTCCGATCTCGCGGTGGAGACGCAAGCTCTGGTAGGCGAGCCGCTCCGCCTCACCGGCATCGTGAATCACGACCGAACACGCGAGTGCGGCCAGCGCCAACCCTTCCCCCCAGGCATCGCCGCACTGGCGGTAGTACTCGATGCTGTCCTTGACCCGGCCCGCCAGCCGGTCGGTACATCCGCACTCGATGTAGCCGGCAATGACATTGCTGATCGCGTGAAGGCGGCATGCCGGCGGCGCGGAACCGAGCGTCTCCAGCCCTTTCTCAATCAGCGCCGTCGTCAGCTCCGGCTGCGATTGCCTCGCAAACCAACCGGTTGCGACACGCAGGAAGCCATCCACGACGGGCGAACGGTCCTGGTATTGCTCGTACGCTTGGACGAGTTCGCTGAACAGGGTCTTCGCCTCCTCGAACAACGTTCGCATGTCGTAGTAGAAGAACAGCCCCTCGCCTGCGCGTTCGAGCCCTTGACTGTCTCCGCGTTCGGCGCAGTGTCGTACGGCAAGCGCCAGGTTGCCCATGTCGCGCTCCAGCTCTTTCAACGCCAATCGTTGCTCGGGCCCTTTGAGGCGCTGGAATGCCCGAACAATCGTGTTCACGTAGTGCGCCGCATGACGGTTCCTCGCATCCTTCACTTCCTGATTCGACGCGCCGAGCTTGCCGGCAGCAAACTGCCTGAGGAGGTCGTGCATTTCGTATCGCCGTGCGCCCGCACGATGGAGCAGTCCGCGGTTCACGAGAAGTGCCAAGTGGGCTGGGTCGCTCTGCGCAACGGTTTCCGCCGCATCGATGGTGAACGGATTGCGCAAGACGGACAGCCTCTTCAGCGCAGCCTGCGCTCCGTCCGGAAGCATCGCCCATGCTTGCTCGAAGACGGCCGCAAACGTGCGGTGCTTCGAGGTGGCGTCTTCGCGCATGTCGACGAGGAATTCCAGATTGCTCGACACGCGATCGCCGATCTCCTCCCATCCCAGCGTCGAACGCCATCCCGCCGCCATTTCCAGGCCGAGTGGAGATCCCTGAAGCATCCTGGCGAGGCGCACCATGGCCGCCGTATCCGCCGTACTTCCGTCGAGATGCGTTCCGTGGCGCTGTGCAGCGATCCGCAGCAAACGGACCGAGGCAAATGCCACCGCCTTCTCGAGTGGCACATCCTCGCCGGGATAGGCCAACCCACCGAGAGGGAGCACGGATTCTCCGCCCACTCCAAGGGCGATCCGCGACGTCACCAGAAGCTGCACGTGCGGCGCGTCACGGAAGACAGGCACCAGCGCCTTGACCTGTTCCAGCGCGTCGTCTACGCCGTCCAGCACGATCAGCATGCGCCGGTCGCGCAGGTAGTCCCACAGATGATCGGACAACGAGGTCGCCTGGTCGCGCGGAAGAGACAACCCAAGAGCTCGTGCGACCGCCGACGCCACGGCATCCTCTCCGACCACCGCATCCACGGGGACGAAACATGCGCCGTCCTCGTACCGGTCCTCGATCCGTCGAGCGACGTGCAGGGCGAGGCTCGTCTTGCCCGACCCTCCGAGACCGATGACCGTGACAAGCCGGGAGCGGGCGCTTGACAGCATGTCCTCCAGCTCGCCGGCGGCCTCTTCTCGCCCGATCAGCGGCACCAATGCGTGGGGGAGCCGACTCGGGCCCGCAGGACGCTCGCTCGCAACCCGTCCTGGAGACGCGCGCAGTTTGGCCGCGATTTCCGCTGTCACCGCCTCGGGCGCAACGCCCAGTTCCTTGTCCAGAACGCGAACGCACTCCTCGTACACTCCCAGGGCTTCGCTCCGCTTTCCTTGTGCTCCAAGCGCCTGCATCAGGTAGCGGTACCCCAACTCGTTGAGCCCGTCTACATCCAGCCATTGCCGCGCGCAGCGCGCCGCGGCCAACCAATCCTCCATCGAGTTGTAGTACCGGATCAGCCGATCCAGGGTCTCGGTGAATTCACGTCGCAACGCCTCCCCTTCGGCAAATTGCCAGTCGTCAAACTGGACGGAGTTCGATACCGTGAATCCCCTCATGAACGGACCGTGCCACAGCCCGATCGCTTTCCTGAGCCTCGGTTCGCACGCTGCGCAGGTATCCGACGCAGCGTGCCGCCCCTGTCGGCATTCGCCCGTCAATTCGCGGAAGCGGCGCACGTCCACATCCACGAGATCCGTCGAGATCAACTCCACGGTGTCGCGATCGCTGCGAAGGGCATCCGTCAGTGGCGTTTGGCGCAGAATCCACAAGACGTTGCGTAATGCCGAGTACGCGGCCGTCGCATCCGATTCCGGCCACAACAACGCGGCCAACGATTCGCGGTGGTGCCGGGTGCCCGTCACCGCGAGATACGCCAGAAGCGCCATTGCCTTGCGGCGACTGAGATGCGCCGGCTCCTCGTCGACGTACAGCACGGGAACATCGAACAGACGTAGCGCCAGCTTCATGCCACCATTCTCCTCATCCTACTTGCGAATGCAGCGGCACCTTCTGACGGAGCACCTCGTCTCCTCGTCGCTGAAGGTGATGTTCATTACGTTTCATGCGAAACCGCCTCAAAGCCGTCCGATTCACGATCTTCCCGCGTCGCTCCCCTGGCACTGTGGACAGATGTAACTGGAGGTGCTTCCCGTCTTCAGCTTCTCGATCACCGTTCCACATCGCGGGCACGGTTTGCCTTCACGGTACCCAACGAGAAGGTCGGAGGCGCCGAACCGGCCACGCTCGCCCAACAGGTTGACCTCGTAGCTCGCGCCGCCCTTCTCGATGCTCCTCCGAAACTCGGCCTGGATTGCCTCGTGCAGATGCTCGACCTCTTGTGCCGATAGATCCGGAATGGTCCGCAACGGATGCAGTCCGGCCCGGAACAGGATGTCGTGCACATAGGCGTTCCCGATCCCGGCGAGGTTCTTCTGGTTCAGCAGAAACGCCTTGATGCGACCGCGTCGCCCCGAGAGCAGTTCACGAAACGCTTGCAGTCCGATATCGAGCGCGTTCGGCCCCAGTTCCGCCACCGGCCCTTCGCTGGTGAGCTTGTCTGCCGCCACCAGATGCGTGCTTCCGAACCACCAGAAGTTGACTGAGAGGGACTTGTCGTCATCGAGGTCGAATCGGACGCGCCATTTCTCCGGCATCTCGGTCCGGTCGACAAGGAGAAGCTCTCCGCCCATTCCCAGGTTGATCAACAGGAATCCCCCGGATGTCTCCGTGACCAGCCACTTCCCTCGATAGCCCGTCGGACCGATGGTCGCACCTTGGAATGCCTCGGTGAACGCCGACACGGGAACATTCAGACACTTGGGCTGCCGGACTTCGACGCACGTAATGGCCCTTCCCGTCAGGAGTTCGCTCATCTCGCGGGAGCGGCAGGCAATCTCTGGGAGTTCGGGCATCTCGGCCTCCTTGCGGATGTACCTCCCCATTATCCTCATCCTACCCGTCGGCCCAAGCGCGCAGAACGCATCTGCGGAGAAATCCGGTACCCTATGGAGAGGAGGTCAACATGCGCATTCCCACCACCGACCGCGCACTGCTCAGTGAATGCGATGTTGAGACCTTCCGCGCATCCGGACCGGGCGGGCAGAATGTCAACACCCGCGACACCGCAGTGAGGCTGCGTCACCGGCCGAGCGGCATCGTCGTCACCTGCCAGCGCGAGCGAAGCCAGCTACGAAACAAGCGACTCGCCCTCGCTGAGCTTCGTCGCCGCCTCGAGGAAGCCCGTCGCCCCCGGAAGAAACGTCGCAGGACCGTCGTTCCCGCCCGCGTCCGCGCCGACGTTCGAAAGAGCAAGATCCAGAGGAGTCGAAAGAAGATGTCTCGCAGGCGACCGACGCTCGACGGCGACTGAGTCCGCGCAGTGATCGTCACCGGCTCACGCTCCGCGTGCCTCACCGATATACTGGCAACATGTCCAGACGGGTCCTGATCGTCAGCAATGCAGTCCACCGCGTCCTGTTTCGCCCTCAGTGGCACTGGACGCCTCATCTCAAGGACGTGGAATCGTTCATCGTCAACCTTCCTTCGGCTCAGCATCTGCCTGACTTGAGCACCTTCACGCACGTGATTCTGACCGGATCCGAATCCTCGATCCTGCGCCCCGAACCATGGTTCCGCACGGAAGTGGCACTCATTCGTGAGGCGACCGCCCGTGGAATCCCGATCCTGGGATCGTGCTTCGGCCATCAGATGCTCGTCTACGCGCTGTCGGGATCCCGCTTCGTGCGTGCCGGCAGTAGGCCTGAGATCGGCTGGGCGGACGTGGAAATGACCGGCTCGGATCCCCTGTTCGATGGACTTCCCAATCCCTGGCGGACCTTCGTCTACCACTTCGACGAGGTGGCCGCTCCGCCGGCGCCGTGGGTCTGCCTCGGACGCACGGCCCACTGCAAGACACACCTGTTGCGTTATGGCGAACGTCCCGTATGGGGAATCCAGGCTCATCCGGAAATCTCGTCCCGCAAAGCCAGACTGTTCATACGCCTGACACTGCTCATGAGTCGTCGACCGGCGAAGCACATCGTACACGCGCTTCGTAACGTCCCGGAGCCGAACGACATCGCCGATCGTATCATCGGGAACTTCCTCGACCAGCTTCCGATGGAGCGCTAGACGGCTTTGCGGTCGTACGACAGCGAGAATCCGACCGCCGCCGCCGCGCCGAGGCTGGCGATGATCCCCCACAACAGCACGGGCTGACCGGCCATCCGGTCGAGCAGCAGCCCGCCCAAGAACGGCCCAAGCGACCAACCCAGGGCTTCGGTGAGACCGAAGAAGCCCATGTACCGTCCGACCCGGTCCTCAGGCGCCATGCTCGCCACTGCCGCGGTCGCCGTCGGGGAGAACGTAACCTCGCCCAGGGTGATCAGAACCATCGAGCCGATGAGAAACCCGAAGCTCGTCACCCATCCGACGCTGAAGTAGCCAAGCGCGTATCCCAGACATCCGAGCACCAATCCCCAGCGGATTCCGACGCGCGCCGACAGCCGTGCCGCCGGCCACTGCAGCAACACCACCACAATGCCGTTGACCATGAACAGCAATCCCAACTGGGCTTCCGAGATTCCGATCGCCCCGGTGGAGAACACAGCCAACGTGCTGGCGAACTGCCCCATCACGATGAACAACAGCACGCTCCACGCGCAGAACGTGAGAAAGCGACGATCGCGGCCGGCATCGAGAACGCGCGACAGCACGAACCGTTCGGTTACTGTCGATCGCCGCGATTCCTGAATGAACAGCGCGACCAGGACCAGCCCGATGAGACTCGCCACCGTGGTCAGTAGGAACAGCGATGCATACGAAACCGCGACCAGGAACCCACCGATCGCCGGACCCACCGCCCACCCGGCGTTGGACCCGATGCGAAACAGTGCATACGCTTCGACGCGCTGGTCCTTGTCGACCATGTCGGCAACGATCGCCATCAGTCCCGGACGCACGGCGGCGCCGAACAGCCGGATCAGCAGGAAGATGAGCCCGATCGTCCACACCGACCACCGCAGGTGGATGCCCACCGCCATCAGTGCAAACGCAAGCGCGCGACAACTGATTCCGCCGAGAAGCAACGGCCGTCGCCCGATGCGATCGGCGATCTCGCCTCCCACAATGCGGCCTCCTGAGGCCACCAACGCGGACACGAGCATGATCGTCCCGACCACCGTCATCGGAGCGCCAAGCTGCTCGTGCAGGTAGAGGCTGACAAACGGCATGGCCGCGCCGAAACCGACCGCGACGATCAGCTGAACGCTGAGAAGTGTCCAGAATTGCCGATCGTACTTCCGGATCAGCCTGGTTACGCCGGCGAACGGCCGTCTCCAGTCCATCGTGCGCCCCTCCCACGCGGCCCCTCCGGGCGCGCGCCCTCGCTACCGGCCTGCGTCGTCGAAGCGCAGGGTTCCGACCTGCGCAAGTAGTTCCGTCGCCCGAACGATGTCTTCCACCGTGAAGGTCCTGCGGAAGTCGAGCGCGAGTCGCGCGGCGATTTCCTCCACCGTTCGCGTGCCATTTGCAAGGTTCGCCAGCATGTGCGGCGGTGCGCCGTGATTGGAGAACAGCTTCTGCTCGAGGAACGTCCGATCCTCGTCCGTCAGTTCCTGAAGAAGCTCGTACCGGACCGGACCGTCGACGGCACGTGCAGGACGTCTCTGTGCCTCGGCAACCGGCTCGCCGACCGATGCTTGCGCGCTTCCGTCCCGTAGTGCCGCACGCGTCGCATCGAGTGCGGCGCCGTGCGCTCCGGAATCCCAAGCGTCGGCTCCCAGCATCTCGCGTAGAGACGCCGCTCGTTCCCGCTCGATCTGTGTCGCGGTCTCCATCACGTCGGTGCCGCCTTCGCGCGACAGTCGGCTGGCCACAGCCAGCTCCCGTTGGCTGTGGACGAGCAGCCAGCCCGCCAGTCGGGGCGCCTCATCCGCGGCCCAACCGGGAAGGGTGGCCAACAGCGCCGTGAGCGTTCCAACGTGCTTCAGCCGCGTCGGATCCACCTTCTCCATCGTGTCGAGGTCCGTGTGCCAGAATGGATCGTCGTGTCCCAGCATCAACGATGGCAGGTTCGCCGGAGGCGCCTCGAACGCCAGGTGGTCGCTGCCCCCGGTCGGTGCGTCGAAGATCCAGTGCAGCACGCGCTGCGAGCCCTGAGCCGCGCGGAAACGCGGATCCTCGGCGATCGTCTCGAGGAGCGGTTCGATGCACACATTGACGAACGTCGGGTGCGCATTCGGCGCTCGAAACACACGCAACGGTTCGCCGATGACTTCGGGCGACTGCCCGACCATGTCCAGGTTGACGGTGAACTGCACGCGCCCGAGGTCGCCTGCGTGGGCGGCGATCCACGGGATGACGCCATTGAACTCGGGAACCCACAGGAATCGAACGACGTTTCGTAGTCCTTGTTCGCGGTTCAGTGCCGCCAAGGTGCGCGCCAGTTCCAAGCGCAGGCCGCTGCCCGACGCATTGTCGTTGGCGGACTGCGCGGGATGACATAGGTGTGCACAGACGAGCACTTCCGCGGGGGCGTCTGCCGGTCCGATTCGCGCCTCGAGCACCTGCATCGGATTCTCGATGAACGATGCGTCAACTCGGCCATGAACGCGCACCGGTCCCTTCTCCATGTCCTGTAGCAACGCGTCTGCGGCGCGCCGCGAGATCGAGAATCCCATCGGAAGCCAGGGAATCTCGTGCTTGCGCGGGAAGAACCCGCCGTACTGCACCAGATCGTGCGACGGCGCGGCGCGCTCCACGTCCGGATAGATGATCAGGCCGGCGACGCCGGTGCCTTCGAGAAACCGCAGCATCGCGGCCGGACGGCCGGAGGACAAGACGAACTTCCCGTCCAGGTCCAGCCCCGCGAAACAGGCGGCATTGTCACCGGCACCCACGTGAACGACTTCACCTTCAGCGTCTCCGGGGGCCGACTGCCCAAGAACGCTCTGCTTGATGACATCGAACCGTCCCAGGGATCGTTGCGTCGGCTCGATCTGCCTTAGGCTCCCGTCACGGATCGTGTAGCCGGGGGGCGAGATCCATCCGTAAGTGGCCGTCTCCCCGTCCGCCGGGAAGCGATGGATCGTCGCGTCGATTCCGGCGTCGCCCAGGGCGCCCACGATCCAGTCCACGGCATCGTCGTATCCCGGCGATGCCTGAAGTCTGTGAAACCTGGCAATCTCGCCAACGGCATCCTTGGCACGAACGCCGGACAGCTCGGTCGAAAGGAAGTTCAACACGGTTTCGAGTTTCATCGGACCTCCCGTCGAAGTGTAGCCGAGGGCGAACCGGTGATCGACCCGCGCCGGCCAGATCCCCGCACGGCGGCAACCGGAGAAGGTTCGACAATGCGGAGGAACACTCCCAGCGTCCCGCGTCTCCCTCCACCGGCTTGTGCTATGCGTCCTTCGTTGTGAATCGGTATCGCGCGGCCGTCTGCACGGCGAAGTCCGCCACCGAACGACGCAACGCCTCCGGGGCGAGGACTTCCACTGCCCCCCCCAGTGCAAGCACCGCCTTCCGCGCTTCCTCGAGATACGGGAGGGTCACGTCGATGTCGACCCATTGCTCCGACGGAGAAGGCACGCCGTAGAAGACGCCCTCCTGTGCGCCCAACTCGTCCTGAACGGTCGCCAGTGCATCCGTTCGCACCCGCAATGTGACATCGAGTGACGGCTGCACAGCTTGCTGACGATCCCTCCAGTCTGCCCAGAACGCGTCCAGCTCGAAACCTTCTTGCCGTTTGAAGCCATCCGGTTCCAGCGCCGCTTCGCGAATCCTCGACAGACGATCCACGCGCATCAAGCCGTCTTCGCCGGACCAGACAACCCACCACGCGCCGGCCTTCGCCACCAATCCGTAGGGCGCAATCCGCCGTGACGTGACCACGTCGAATCGCCGCACGAACGTCACCGCCAACCAGCGATCCTCAACAACGGCTCGATGAACGACAGCCAGCTGCGTCCCCGCATCCTCCCCGCGCGTCCACGCTTCCCCGTCAATGACGATCCGCTTGCCGAGCTCGGTCTTCGCGTCCTGCCGCGCCGGTGAGAGCGCCGCCGTCAGCTTCAATATGGCTCCGCGCAGCGGCTGCGAGAGCCCGAGATCCTCCAGCGGCTTCGCGATGCTGGAGACGAACAGCGCGGCGATCTCGTCGCTCGTCAGCTGTGTCAGCGTGTTTCGGTATTCGTCGTGCAAGTAGCAGCCGCCATGGGCACCTCGTTCCGTATACACGGGGAAACCGGCGACGCGTAGGGCGTACAGGTCGCGAATGATCGTGCGCCGGGATACCTCGAACTCCCGCGCCAGCCGCTCGGTTGTCGCCCGCCCACGCGTCTGCAGGAACATGAGAATCGATAGGAGCCGATCGGCACGCATGATGCCCTCCTTGATTACCGTATTGTAACTAGGACACTCCTTGTCACAAATACGCCGCACACTCATCCTGTGGAGCGGTCGACGCTCCGAAAGGAGTCCCCATGACACTGAAAGGTGTTCGCATCGTCGATCTCCCTCCGATGCGTGTGGCAAGCGCACTGGGTTACGGCACGGAACCGGAACACCAAGCCGGCACGATGATCGTTGAGTTCGCCAACACGATCGGCCTCAAGCCCGGCGACGCCGGCTATCGTACCTTCGGGTTCAACAACCCGAATCCCTCTCCCGGGAGCCCGAACTACGGGTATGAACTGTGGCTCGTGATCGGACCCGAGGTGGAGGCGGAGGAACCCATCACCATCAAGGACATTCCGGGGTCCCGGTACGCCGTGACTCGGTTCACCGGCCTGCCGAACATCGGCCGCGTCTGGCGAGATCTCGTCGCCTGGTTCGAGGACAGCCCGTACACGCGTCCGCCGAACTGGTGCACGTGCCTGGAGGAGGTCATCAACCCCGCGGAGACGGATCCGGACAAGTGGACGTTCGACCTGTATCTCCCCATTGCGTCGTGAGATGACACCGGTCTGAGGCGGCATTGGAGGCGACCTCGTGATCACGTATCCTGGTGTGGGCCGCGGACACAGCACGTCCGCGGTCCGCAATCAAGGAGGAATCGTGTTCACCGTCATTGACCTGACCCAGCCTCTGTCACCGGCGACGCGCAGCTACCCCGGCGACGCGGCCGCCTACCGCGCGTACACGACACGGATCGAAGGGTCGGGCGGCGTCGTCACGCATCTCGTCCGGTTCGACCTGCACAGCGGGACGCACATGGATGCTCCGCGCCATTTCGCGCCGAGCGGCTCCGACATCGCCGCCGTGCCGCTCCGAGTTCTCCCAATGCACGTCGTCCACGTCCACGAACGACGCATCGACACGACAGCCGTGCCCGAAATCTGCGAGGGAAGCGCCATCTTGTTTCACACGGGCTGGGAACGGCACGCGGGAACGTCTCAGTACTTCTCCGGATTCCCGTTTCTCACGGAAGCGGCAGCGCAGCTTCTCGTCGACCGGAACGCCGCGCTTGTCGGGTTGGACAGCCCCAGCGCCGACGATCGCACCGACTCGGCCGTCTACCCGGCGCATGACACGCTTTGCGGTGCAGGGATTCCGATTGTCGAGGGGCTGGTCAACCTGAAAGCGATTCCCTTTGCGGACGACGCGCCCGTCTACTTCGCTGCCTTCCCACTTCCGTTCGAGGGACTTGAGGCATGCCCGGTGCGCGCCGTTGCCATCGTCGGACGGCCGGACTGGGCCAGCATACGAGAGTAACCTGCGACGCGCCGATTCGCACCCCAGAAGCGCGGTTCGTACAATGCGTGCGAAGGAGGAGCCATGAAGATCCTCGTACTCGGAGCCGGCCGTGTCGGCAGTGCCATCGCCGTCGATCTGGCCGCTGACCGTTCACTGGACGTCCGTGTCGCCGATCGTGACCCGGCCCGGCTGCAGCAGTTGGAGAACGCGTACGGCCTTCTCGGCGAGCGCATCGACCTCTCGCTTCCATCTACCGTTACCCGCGCCGCAGGCGAGGCCGATGCCGTCGTCAGCGCCGTTCCCGGATTCCTCGGGTATCGAACCCTGGAAGCGGTGTTGGCCGCCGGCCGGCCCGTCGTCGACATCGCGTTCTTTCCCGAAGATCCGTTGACGCTCGATGCCGCCGCCAAACGTTCGGGCGTCCCCGCGATCGTCGATTGCGGCGTCGCCCCCGGCATGAGCAACATCCTGGTTGCGCACGCCAGCAGTCGGCTCGACGAGACATCCTCCGTCTCCATCTACGTCGGCGGCCTCCCCGAAACCCGCGTCGGACCGTTCGAGTACCGCGCCGTCTTCTCACCGATCGACGTCATCGAGGAGTACACCCGTCCCGCCCGCGTCGTCGCGAACGGGGGCGTGGCCGTCCGCGACGCGCTTTCGGACTTGGAAATCCTTCATTTCCCCGGCATCGGCGATTTGGAGGCGTTCACCACCGACGGACTCCGCACGTTGACCCGCACGATCCACGCACCCCACATGATCGAGAAGACGCTTCGCTATCCGGGGCATGCGGACAAGATCAAGCTCCTCAGAGACATCGGTCTGTTCTCCCGCAAGCCCGTCGACCTCGACGATGGAACGTCGTTGCGTCCGATCGATCTGACGACGGCCCTGCTCTTCCCCCTCTGGCAGCTCCAGCCCGGCGAACGGGACATGACCGTGATGCGTATCCAGGTCGAGGGGCTCGCGGCGGCACAACCCGTCCGCTACACCTACGACCTGCTTGACCGATTCGACGATGCCTCCGGCACGACGTCGATGGCCCGCACGACAGGGTATGCGGCCACCATGGCGCTCCGCCTGCTCGCGGAGGGCCGGTTCGACAAACCGGGCGTTCACCCTCCGGAGACGCTCGGGCGGCGTCCGGAGTGCGTCGACTTCCTTCTGAAGGGACTGGCCGAGCGAGGGATCACGTATCGCGAGACGATCGAATCTCCTGCAGAGGATTCGGCATGAACACGTTCAAGCTTTCCAACGAGGATGCGCACCTCTTCTATCACGACTTCCCGGGCGCCCTGCCGACATTGGTGATGCTTCACGGCTTGGGTTCCGCGTCGTCGTCATGGTTTCCGCGCGCCGCTCGTCACCCGAGATTGCAGGGGCACCGGTGCGTGCTCGTGGATCTTCTCGGCTACGGCTACAGCGACCGGCCGCCGGATCACTCGTATACGATGGAATCACAGGCGGACAACGTGGCTTCGCTGCTGGACCATCTCGCGCTTCGCGACTGTGTCATCATCGGCCATAGCATGGGCGGTTCGATCGCCATTCTGCTCGCACACGCGCGTCCCGATCTGGCCTCTCAGCTCGTCATCGCCGAGGGAAACCTCGATCCCGGACCCGGCTTTGTCAGTGGACGGATTGCGGCCGTGTCCGAACAGGCATTCGTCGACGAGAAGTACGCGCAATTCATCGCACAGATGTCCGACGCGGGGTACCACGACTACGCCGGCACGCTCCGCGCGTCCGATCCGCGCTGCCTGCATCGTAGCGCCGTTTCTCTGATCGCCGACCGTTCGCCGACGTATCGCGATTGTCTCTATGCGTTCTCAGGCGCCAGAACCTACGTGTTCGGGGAACATACGTTGCCGGACCCGGACGAGCAGGTCCTTCGCGAACGCGGCATGGACATCCGCATCGTCCCCCGTGCCGGTCACGACATGATGGGAGACAACCCTGACGGGTTTGCCTGCGCTGTCGCCGACGCGATCGCCAACGCTCACGCGTAGCGGCCTGCCGCGCCGGCTTGTCGCCCGTCCCGTAGCGGACTACCATGCCCCGTAACGTCTGGCATTTCGGGAGGTCATGTGATGATGGGGAATCGCGCCGCGAGGATGTTCGCCGGAGCGCTTGTGTGCGCCGTTGCCGTTCTCGGCTGGGGCTGGGAGTCTGCAGCATCCACAACATACGACATTCGCGTCAGTCTGGACACGGAGACCGATACGCTGGTCGGCACGCAGACGGTCAACTACGTCAATGCCTCCGATGCCGCGGTGGAAGAGATCACCTTTGCTCTGATCGCGAACTGGGGAGCGGAAGAGAACCCGTATCTTCATCCGGCGCTGCTTGATCCCGACTACACGTCCGGTTTCGATCCGACGTGGACCCACGTCGATCGCGTCACCGACACGGACGGAAACGCGCTCCCGTATCGTCTCGAGGAAAGTGTGCCCGCGCTGCAGACGTACTCGTTGCAGGACGTCCTCCTCATCATCGAGCTCCCGCGTCCGCTCGAACCGGGAGATGCAACGACCTTCGAGATGCAGTTTGAAACGCACTTCGCCCGGGCCCTGCTCGCGGACAACTGTGTCTACCGAGACACGTACGTGTGGCGGTTCGGCTGGCATCCCTTCGTGATCGACGACATGAGTGCGGCGCTCGGTGCGTTCGAATTGCCGGGCGCCGAGTTCCGGGTCATGCTGACGGTTCCTTCGGCGTATCGCGCGTACGGAGGCGCCGACCAGCAGCGATCCATGGGCGAATCCGCCGGACTCACGACCGTCGAGCTGAACAACGATCGGCTCGCACGCTCGATCCCTCTGCTCATCGGCCGCGACCTCCAGTCCGTGACATCGACATGGGGCGAGGTCGCCCTCGAGGCCGTCTTCCTCCCGGGAAACGAGACGTACGCACGTGCCGCGCTGTCGTATGCCGCCGACATCCTCGCGGCCCACTCGCAGGTCTCGGGAGATCTCAGCGCTTCGCGCATCGTGATCGCACAGAACCCGACCCCCGGCTTCTTCGGCCTGGCCGCCGACGGGATGATTCTCGTCGGATCCGGTTTGATCGAACTGCGCGACATGCCCGCACGTGCGGTGTATGACCGCCTCAACGAGTACTTGTTGGCGCACGAGCTGGCACACCTTTGGTGGGGCATCGGCATCGGCGCGGACTTCAACGCCGAGAACTGGGTCTCCGAAGGGTTTGCCGAGTACCTGGCACTCACCTACTTCGAGCGCACGCACGGTGCGATGGAGCCCAACCTCTTCGCCCAGCTGCAGCCGGGACTGATCGAGGATCTGCTCGCCGACGCCTACGGAGGACTCAATCTCCGCAGACACATGGAGGAGTTGCCGTATCTGCGCCTGCTTCAGCTCGGCTTCGACGAGCCGATCGTTCAGCCGATCGCAGCGTCCGAGTACCTCAACGGTTTGACGATTCGCACGTACAGCAAGGGATACCTCGTGCTGCGATCCCTGGAATCCATCCTCGGAACCGAGGACATGCATCGCCTCCTGGTCGAAGCGCACGATGCGTGGGACGGCCGGATGGCCTCCGTGGACGCGTTGCAGGAACTCGCCGAACGCATCTCCGGCCGCGATCTGGACGCCTTCTTCCGGGATTGGGTCTACGGGGCCACAGAGGCGGACGCAGCGATTGACGGCGTCACGCTGGAGGAGACCGATGTGGCGTACGTTGCTCAAGTGGATATCGTTCGGCCAGGTCCGGCCTTCTCCATCGTCGTCGAAGCGCGTCTCGACGATGGTCGTTCCATCCGCAAGACCGTCGACGCGGGCGATGGACCGACGGTCGTCCGCTTCGAGTCGGACGCTCCGTTCTCCACCTTCAGCGTGGATCCGGACGAGATGTTGGTCGACAGCAATCGCTACAACAACCATTGGCCGCGCAAGCTGCTCCTCTCCCATCCCTTCCGGCGTGACGAGGAACTCGCGGTCGGATTGCCGCTGGACGCCTATGTCATCGACGTCTCCGCTTTCGGGATCTCGGGCGGCTTCCGCAACGATCACGCCTGGAGCGTCATGTGGCTCCCCCACATCGACGCAAGCACCAACATGTTCGGAGACGTCGCCAAGGTCGATGCCGTCGCGACGTTCGTCGGCATTCTCGACCGCGCGACATCCGTGTCGTTCACCGGTTCCTTGACCGCTTGGCAACCGGCCACATGGGAGGGCGATCTCGATGCCCGTCTGTCATTGGATCTGCTGACGTTCACGCATCCCGAGACAGGAACGCCCGGCCAGTATTGGTACCCGACGTGGCAGCAGACGCTGACGATGGGCGCGGCCGGACCTGTGGCCTCGCCGGTTCCCTATGTCTCGTGGACCATTCTTTGGGACGGCCTTCCGTCAACGATCCTCACGCACGCGCTCACGGTTCAGTTGGGCGTCCCCGGCATCGGATCCGATCCGTTCGCAACCGTGGAATGGCAGACGTCCCACCGCCTTCGCCTCGCCCATCTCTTCTACCTGGACCTGGGCGTCACCATCTCAGAGACGCTGTTTCCCGATCTGCCGAATCCGTTCCTGTTCGATCTGGACGCATTGCATGCGTTCGAGTACCTTCCCGCCGGTCATCATCAGGTGTTTGCGTCGCTCGAACTCGTGCTCCCGCCGATCGTTCGTGACGCCGGGTATGCGCTCTTCAATCTCACCCGCCTCAATTCTGTGACCCCGTCGCTCTTCCTCCAGGGCGGCCGGACGAAAGCCAACTGCGTGACGGCCTGCGAGCCGGGCCTTCGGTGGGAAGCCGGGGTGAAGTTGGCCGTGTCGTTCCCCGTCTTCTTCGGGGAGAGCGTCACGCTTGCGATCGGCTACGCGCATCCGCTGGTCGGTGTCGACGGCGCCGGTACAATCTTCCTCGAGATCCAAGGTCTTGTGCAGTAGCCGTTCTGCAGAGGGTTTCCTTCGTTTCGATCGCGGAAGGTGTTGACAGGCCGGCATTCTCGGTCTATAGTGGCTCCAACATGAACGAAGCAGGGAGCCAACGAATGAGCTTGAGCAATTCGACCGGCTTCCGCTTCTTTTGGTATTGGACTGAGCCCGACGCTTCGTTTGCGTAGCCACTAGCTAGCAGAAACGAAGAGGCCGGGCGAGAAGACTGCGGAACTTCCGCGGTCTTTTTCTTTTGGCCAAGGAGGGACATGGAGCACAGCGTGTTGGAGCAGAAAGCCCGCTCGCGGGCAGGACATGGGGTCACGACCCAGCGAGCGGGCGCAATCGAACGGCTTGCATGCAAGCCGAACGTCATCCTTGGCAGGAGTGCAAGGATACAACGCAAGGGAGTCAAAGTGAAACGCGGAATCGTAGCAGTACTCGTGGGAATGCTGGTCGTTGCCCTCGCCCTGTCGGCGAGCGCGGCGGAACTGAAGATCGGAATCACCAAGATTGTGGAACACCCCGCACTCGACGCCGTCGAGCAAGGAGTCATCGACGCCCTGACCGCAGCCGGATACGAGCGCGATGTCGATGTCGAGTATCTCCTGTCCTGCGCGCAGGGCGATTTCACCACCGCAATCTCTATTGCGCAGACGTTCCAGTCGCAGGGCGTCGATCTCGTCGTCGCCATCGCCACGCCGTCCGCACAGGCGGCACTGGAGGTCTTCCGAGAGACCGACGTTCCGATCATCTACGCGGCCGTCACCGACCCTGTCGGGGCCGGCTTGGTTCTCAGCGCAACGGACCCGTCCGGCAACGAGAACGTGACCGGCGTGTCCGACATGATTCCCGTCGCCGCCCAGCTGGCACTGCTGGAATTGATCTCGGCGGACATCTCACGCGTCGGCGTCGTCTACAACCCCGGTGAGGCAAACTCCGTGGTGCTCACGGACATGGCATTGGCAGCCGCGCCGGATCTCGGATTGGAGATCATCACGGCGACCGCCGACTCGACGGCGAACGTCCCGCTGGCCGCGCAGTCCTTGATCGGCCGCGTCGATGCGTACTACGTGACGACGGACAACACGGTCGTTTCCGCCATCGACGCTGTCCTGGCCGCGTCCGAAGAAGCAGGTGTCCCGTTTCTGGTTGCCGATCCGACAAGTCTTGATCACGCAACCGTGGCCGCAGGCTTCGATTACTACGATGTCGGACTGACAGCCGGTCGGATCGCCCTCGATGTGCTGTCGGGTACCAGCCCCGCTGAGATCCCGGTCACGTACGTGGGCGAATCACAGATCCATCTGAATCTCGATGCCGCAGAGCGAATCGGCTTGACGTTCGAGGACGAATTGATCCAACAGGCGGCCGCCGTGCTCGTGGGCGGCGTGGTCTTTAGTCGATAGTCCGCAATAGGAGGAGGAGCGATGGTCGTGTTGCTCATACATGCAGTCGAGCAGGGACTGGCGTACGGTATCGCTGCGCTCGGGGTCTTTCTCACGTACCGGGTCCTGAACTTCCCCGATCTCACTGTAGACGGAAGCTTCGTCACCGGGGCGGCCATCGCATCCTTGCTCCTCACTCGGACCGGCATCGATCCGTTCAGCGTCATGCTCGCGGCCTTCGTTGCCGGCTGTATCGCCGGGATGATCACCGGGTTTCTCAATACGCGCCTGGGGATCACGAATCTGCTCGCCGGCGTACTCACCATGATCATGTTGTACTCGATCAACCTGCGCATCATGGGACGCCCCAATCTGTCACTGCTGCGAATCTCGACGGTCTCGCGCGTCGTGACCGCCGCGTGGGCGCCGCTCGGAGATGTCGCCGTCCTCGCATTCATTGCTCTGCTGACGCTCGTCATCAAGATTGCGCTCGATTTCTTTCTTCGTACCGAGATCGGCTTTGCACTTCGCGCCACCGGAGACAGCGAGCGGATGATCACGTCGCAGGGCGTGAATGTTGACAACATGAAGCTGCTCGGACTTGCGCTATCGAATGGATTGGTCGCACTGTCGGGCGCGCTGGTCGCCCAGTACAGCGGATTCGCGGACGTCGGCATGGGCATCGGAACCATCGTGACCGGATTGGCAGCCGTCATCATCGGCGGAACGTTGATCCGATCGCAACGTGTCGGATGGATGACGACCGCCGTGCTGGTCGGCTCCATCATCTACAGGATTTCCGTAAGTCTTGCCCTTCGATACGGCTATGCGGTCGGTTTCCAAGCCTCCGATCTCAAGCTGATCACCTCGCTGCTCGTCATCATTGCGCTTGTCGTCCCGTATGTCCGAGAGCGCCGTCTAAGGAAGGTGTCGTCATGTTAGTTCTGGAACGCGTATCGAAGACGTATCTCGCCGGCGCGGACCGCGTCCATGCGCTTCGCGAGGTCGATCTGTGCCTCGGACAGCGCGACTTTCTGACCATTATCGGGTCCAACGGGGCCGGCAAGTCCACGCTTCTCAATCTTATCGCCGGAACCGTTCTGCCAACCCAAGGTTCCATTCGGATGGAGGATGCCGACATCACGCGAGTCCCCGCGCATCGCCGTGCTCGTTCGATCGGACGCATCGTTCAGGATCCGCTGGCGGGAACCGCACCTCAGATGACGGTCGCGGAGAATCTCGCGTTGGCGATGAGGCGCCAGGGACGCGGCCTCCGTCCCGCCCTTCCTCGTGTGGTGAAGCGTCAGCTGCGCGATCGGCTCGCCGCTCTCGGGCTCGGACTGGAGACGCGCATGGACTGCGCCGTGTCGCTGCTGTCGGGTGGCGAGCGTCAGGCGCTCACCGTGCTGATGGCAACGCTGGTCCCCCCACGTCTTCTTCTGTTGGACGAACATACCGCGGCCCTCGATCCCGCCAATGCGGCCATGATCGTCGAACTCACTGCATCGTTCGTGAAGCGGTGTGGGTTGGCCACGGTGATGATCACGCACAACATGGAGCAAGCCATTGCCGTCGGCAACCGCTTGATCATGATGCACAAGGGAGAAGTGATTCACGAGGTGGCCGGCACGTCCAAGCGGAACGTAACCGTGGAGGGTCTCGTTCAGCTGTTCGCGGCAGATCAGATCGTGGATGACGAACTGTTGCTCGACCGCGTTCCCCAGGCAGTGTCCGCGTAGATCGCCACTCATCCCTCCAACAAAAACGCGGCGCGCATTCTCATGCGCGCCGCGCGTACAATTCGGATAGTGTGTTCGTCCTAGAATGCGACGGTGACGTCCAGCGCCTGGGGGCCTTTCTGGCCCTGTCCCAGGGTGAACTCCACCTTCTGCCCCTCGTTCAGTGACTTGTAGCCTTCGCCGCGGATCGAGGAGAAGTGCACGAAAACATCTTCCCCACCTTCACGCTCGATGAACCCAAACCCCTTGTCATCATTGAACCATTTCACGGTTCCGGTCAATCGTTCGGACATCCGAACCACTCCTTCATGCTGGAAGCTTTGGTTGAGCAGAGCACTCAAGGACTTCAGATACAGCCAAACTCCTGGAAAGCGACTGCAACGCCTACCAACAACAAACGAAGTATACCCCCGCACCTTGTGGTTGTGCAACCAGTCACGCCATGGCACGATAGGACCAGATCGGCTGCAGCATCGCCGGGGATCTCACGCAAGAGAGGTGGAAGCAGAATCCATCACGATCATGTCTCCTATCGTCCGCGACCTGCAGTATCACAAGTTTCGAGCGTACGGGTTTTTGAAGAACCTGCGCTTGTTCGATCCGTTTCTGATCCTCTTTCTGAGAGACGCGGGCCTGTCGTTCCTCGCCATCGGCGCGCTGGTGTCCGTTCGCGAGATCTCCGCAAACGTTCTCGAGATACCGACGGGTGTACTGGCGGATGTCTTCGGGCGTCGCAAGGCGATGCTGCTCGGCTTCGCAGCCTATCTGCTGTCCTTTCTCCTGTTCTTCGTGGGAGCGGAGGTGTGGGTGTTTGCGGCAGCAATGGTTGCGTTCGCCGTTGGAGAGACGTTCCGGTCGGGAACACACAAGGCGATGATCCTGGAGCATCTGCGTCTGACAGGCCAGGAAGATGCGAAGGTCGCCTACTACGGAAAGACGCGCGCCGCGTCTCAGCTCGGTTCCGCGCTGGCTTCGGTTCTTGCTGCGGGCCTGGTTCTCTGGACCGGAAGCTACCGCGTGGTGTTCCTCGGGACCCTCGTGCCCTATGTGCTCGACTTCGTCTTGCTGGCGTCGTATCCGCGTGCGCTGGACGGCGCCCACCTGGAGCCCTCAGAGCACGGATGGCGAGTAATCGCCACGCGCTTTCGACAGACATGCAAGGAGCTGGTTCGCCTCCTTCGTGCTCCGGTGGTCCTACGGGCACTGCTGTCCGGCGCCTCGTTCGATGCGCTGTTCAAGACGAGCAAGGACTACCTGCAACCCGTTGTCCAGACTCAAGCCTTGTCACTTGCCCTGCTGTCCGCATGGAGTGCTGACCGCCGAACGGCCGTTCTGATCGGTGCGATCTACTCCCTGGTCTACGTAGCCACCAGCGTGGCCAGCGCCATTTCCGGACAGGTCCATGCTCGACTGCGCTCCCCGGCGCGAGCCGTGAATCTGACCCTTGTCCTTGGCCCCGCGCTACTTCTGCTGGCGGGACTTGTGCTGCTCGTCGGATGGGAAGCCGCTGCGATCGCCGCGTTCCTGTTCGTGTTCGTCCTACAGAACGTTCGACGTCCGATGATCGTCGGGTACCTTGCCGAAACCGTTCCCCCACGCATCATGGCGACCGGACTGTCCGTCGAGGTTCAACTGCGCACACTGCTGATGGCCGGGATAGCTCCGCTGCTCGGCTGGCTGGCGGATCGTACCGGTGTGGGGATCGCTCTCGCGTCGATCTCCGGCGCCATGCTACTTCTCGCTCCGGCAGTACGCGTGTCCGATGTGTCCCCCCACTCCCACACGGACTGAGAGCTTGCGGCACGAGGAAGACAGAGCCCGTGCGGCGACGCCGCATGTGGCGCGAAACGTGCCGCGCCATCGCATCGGTCCCGAACGCAGCATGAGCGACACCGCGGCGGGTGGGGGCGCTACGACCGCCCTCGTCTGTCCTGCAACACGTTCCAGGATCGCTCAGTCGGCAAACTCGATCCGATCAATGACGAAATCGTAGTCCCAATCGATCAGTGTGACGGTGACGCGCGGCTGGACGTAGCGCCCGTTGGAGAACGCGTAGGTCACGGTAATCCGCGCATCATCCGCAGCGCCGTCTTCATCTGCATCCACCATCATCACGTCCCGCTGGGGAACGAGGAGGATCCGCGCGTCGACGAGCCCGTCGAGCGCGAGATCGATCGCCACGCTGTCGACGTTTCCGTCCCCATCGTAGTCCTCCAGCCAGGCTGCATCATCAACGCCCATGTCCCGATCGAAATCGCCGATGAAGGCCGCCGGGTAGTCGCCGGCGTCCTCCGGATCGGTCCCGGCAGCAATTTCATCGGCGTCGGAGAACCCGTCGCCGTCGGCGTCTTCTGTCATGTCGTCCTCGTGCACCCCGATCGGCAACAGCCACGAATAGCACGGATTCGGATCCAATCCGTCGATGTAGCCGTCCGAGTCGGAATCCCGGTTGGTCGGATCGAGCACATCGCCGAGTGCCTCCATCACGTAGTACTCGTCCACGCCGTCGAGGTCGGGATCGAGGTTGAATCCCGGATCGACGCACACCCACGCCACTTCCTCTCCGTCCGACAGATAGTCGTTGTCCGAGTCGTAGTCCAGCGGATTGGTCGGATTGAACGGGTAGAAGACGCTTGGATTGGGTTGGTTCCGCTCGTCATAGTCGCTCAGTCCGTCGTGGTCGGTGTCTGGATCGCACGGGTTGGTCTCTTCGGGATCAGGTTGCGGCGCCCCGTCCAGGAGGTCCTGGAAGTCGAAGTCGCTCGGGTTGAAGTCGAAGTTGCCGTCGTGATTGAGGTCCTCGACGCCGTCGGGCAGCCCGTCGTCGTCCGTGTCCGGATCCAGCGGATCGAGACAACTGCAGTCCGGATACGTGATCGTCGCGCCCGTCGGCGGGTAGTTGACGGTGATCGCACCGCCGATCATGTCCGTGGTCGGAATCGACGATTGTCGTGACGTCGAGTATGCAAGCTTCTCGACGCCGTCGCTGAGCGCGTCGTCGTCCGTATCGTAGTCATTCGGGTTGGTTTCCCCCGCGCTGATGGCGCCGTCGCCGTCCTCATCCTCCCCGTAGCCGTACGGGTTGGGATGATTGGCGACACCGGCGGTCACCAGCGGATTGGTGCCGGAGCCGTCAATCACCGCCACAGCGGACGGTGTGAACAGACCGCCGTCCGCCAGCCCATCGCTGTCCGTGTCGGCGTTCAGCGGATTGGTCGGGTTCGCACCATAGACCTCGACCCCGTCGCCGAGTCCGTCGTCGTCCGTGTCGAAGTCGGCCGGGTCGCTGGGAATCGGCCCGCCGCCGGTCAGCTCTTCCCCATCGTTGCGGCCGTCGTCGTCGGTGTCCCAGTCGTAGGGATCGGTCCCGATCTGGTGCTCTTCGCCGTCGAGCAGGCCGTCGCCATCGGAATCGGCATCACAGATGCCACTGATCTCGTCATCGTCGAGTTCGCCGTCGTTGAGCCCGGCATCCAACGTCCCCATGAAGCCGTCGACGTCCTTCGGCTCCGGCCATGCAATCCACGCACGGACCGGCGGCTTGTTGTCGATCAGGGTTGCGGCCGGCACGTCCTTCTTCGCATCGGGATAGTCCGCCAGACCGTCGAAGTCGGAATCCGCGTTGTTGACGTACCCGTCATACAATCCACCGGTGCCCGCACCGCAGCCGCCGCATCCGGGTACGAACTCGGTGGCATCGTCGATGTTGTCCCCGTCCGTGTCGCGCTGAAGCGGGTCGGATTGGTCGCCGAGCGCGTCGAACGGGAATTGGCCGGTTCGCGTAATCGCCTCGACCCCGTCCGATCGCAACGTCACGCCGGTGTAGAACGTGACCGCCTGCGTGACACTGACGCCGGAAATGCAGTCGTACTTGGTGATGCTTTCCACATGCGTCGCGCCCGCGTAGCCGTCGAGAATGCACTCTCCTTCGGCCGGGCGTTCATTCAGGATGCCCTCTGCGCCATCGCCGTCCGAGTCCGGATTGTTCGGGTCGGTGAAGTAGATCTGCCGCTCTTCACGGTCGCTCAGACCGTCGTCATCCGAGTCCCAATCGAGCGGGTCCGTACCGGTTTGATCCTCCTCGCCGTCCAGGTAGCCGTCCCCATCGGAATCGGGGTCGCACAGGCAGCAGATCGTGTCGTCATGCAACTCGCCGTCGTTGCCCACTGCCGCCGCCACATCCGCGCCGGTACCGAAGAGCTCGAATTCGCGGCCGTCCTGTAGCCCGTCGTCGTCCGAGTCGTCATCATTCACGTACCCGTCCGTCCCCGTGCCGTCGCAGTTGCAACCCTCGACAATCTCGAGGTTGTCTGTGATCCCATCGCCGTCCGTGTCGTCCTCGCGCGGGTTCGAGTGATCGCGCGAGTCCGCGTACGACCACGTCGCGACCTCGTCTCCATCGGAGATTGTGTCGTTGTCCGTATCGGCGTCGAGCGGATTCGTTTGATAGAGGTGAACCTCATCGTAGTCCGACAACGAGTCGTCATCGGTGTCCGTGTCCAGCGCAGGCACGGTCGCAGCGAGGGCCGCGCCGGCCTGCCCGACGATCGTCGAGACGCCTTCGGGCGTCACCTGCGCACCGAACGTGCCCTCTTCCTCACCATCGAGCAGTCCGTCCGCATCGGAATCGGCGGTGCAGAAGTCGGTTTCGCCGCTTCCTTGCGTGCCGGTTGCACCCAACGTGTGCGTGATGGTTCCGTCGCGGTTCGAGTCCTCATGCCCGTCCTGGAGCCCATCGTCGTCGGAATCCGCGTCGTTGACGTGCGGACATCCTTCGGCGATCTCGAGCGTATCGTTCAGGCCGTCGCCGTCCGTGTCCTGGATCAGCGGGTCCGAGTGGTCGAGGATGTCGGCGAAGCTCCATGTCGCGACTTCCGTGCCATCGGTCTCCGTGTCGCAATCGGTGTCCGCGACGCAGAAGCTCGTGTTGTACAAGCCAGCCTCGTCACCGTCGGACAACCCATCGCCGTCACTGTCGGGATTGTTCGGGTCCGGGCGCCGCGACCCTCCATAGAAGCCGCCGGCCTCCTCGATCTCGTCAAGATCGCCCATCCCGTCTCCGTCGGTATCCCATTCCGACTGGCTCGTCCCCGTCACCGTGTTCTCGACAACGTCGGGAAGGCCGTCGCCATCGAGGTCCGTGGTCATCGCCGTTCGTGCGATCTCGATCGCGATGCTCGATCCGGCAACAATGGCCGCGGCAATGTCGCTGTAGGGAATCGTGACGCCCGTTTGCACGACGATGCCGGCGGTCACGACTTGGTCCGGAATGATGTCAAGCACGAGTGTGGCGACGTCCAGTCCCATCTGCACGGCGGCCAGCGCCACGTCCGACGCATTGAGGTCATAGATCATCTGGGCGATGTCCACGCCGCCCGTTCCGCAGCCGTCGGTGCAGTTGGCGCCCGTCGTGCCATCGCCCCCTTGGTCCGGGTTGAACTGATCCGACCGATCGATGTTCTCCGAGTCCGTCGAGCTCAGGTGCACCCGGTCCGTGGGGATGTACTCCACGGACACATTGACCAACGGAGACGTCGACGTGATGGTTCCGCCGCACACCAGGATCGGACCGACGAGTCCGGTACACGGCGTCTCATCGGGCTCGAGGAGATGGATGTCTCCCGACAGAGCGGCGTCCGTCCCCGCATTGTCGGGATCCTCTTGGACGGTCACGGTGTACGCCACGCCCGTGGCCGTGCTCGCCCCGCTGACCGACGTCACCGTCGGCCGACGCTGAAGGCCTTGCCCGTAGAGCCCGCTGCTGTCCGCGTGGATCCCGTCGCCCGCCGTGAAGTCGGCATAGATCGTGTCGATGCCCGCCTCGCCATCGAGGCCGGTGCACGCATACACGAACGTGCTCGAGGGTGCGGCGCCGAAGGCGGGCACAAGCGTTGCGTCCCCTCCCAGATAGGCCGAGTACGTCACCAACCCGATGATGGGAAGCGCCGGTCCGGGCTCCGCGACATCCTCGACCGTGACGGTGTACATCCACCCTTCATTGACGAGGAGGATGTCGGAGCTCCCCTGGACCGTCACCGACGTGGGCCGAAGCTCGACCCCCAGCGTTTGGCTGGCGGCGTTTTCCATGAAGACGTCCGACCCGGCAAGCGTCGCTGTGATCACCGTAGAGCCGGCATCGCCCGCTCCCGGCACGTACGTCACCGTGCAGTTCCCGCTCGCGTCCAACGCCGGCGTGTCGTCCGAGAACACGCCGTTCTTCCCGCCGTCGTCCAAGGCGATCTCCACGCCGTCCAACGTCCCCGGCGTACCCGCGGTTGTGTCGTCGTCCACGTGAACGCTGATCTGGACCTGTTGGCCGACGTACGCGGCGTCTCGATCAAGCGCGACGGTTTGTCCCGGATACAGCGCATGAGAGTCGAGATCGAGCAGGATGTCCGCATCCCGCTTGATCACGACTTGCTCGAAGGTGTCATCCGTTCCCGCGTACACGCTGTCCCCGTTGTAGGTCGCGGTGATGACGTGAGGACTCAGGGCTGCATCCAGGGGGGTGTAGGTGAACTCGAACTGCCCGTTCTCCGTCCCATCCAGCGTGTACGACGACGGCGTCAGCGTCCCGTTGCCGGTGTGCGACAGCTGAACGGTACCCGTCGGTGCGGAGGAAGGATCGTTCTGTGGGACACCCGAGACGGTGACCGTTCCCGTCGCCGTGTCGTTGACCACCAACGGCGTGTCCGACACGAAGACGACGACCTGCGTTGCCGGCAGAACGTCGTGCGATGCGGTGCCCACACTGCCGCTGAAGGTGGCGGGGGCTGCGGGAACGAAGGTCGCAGTGATCGTCTTCGTGCCGACACTGTAGGTCGTCAGGTCGCATTGCCATTGCCATCCGTTGTAGAACGGCCATCCGGCCGAACCTGAGTTCACCGTCTTGCTGCACGAATGGCCCTCGCCGTCGGTCACTGTGATGGTTCCGTCGACGCTTACCCCGATGTTCGATGCGGGGCGGACCTGAAACACCACGGTGTACGGCTCGCCAACCATCGAGGGTTCCGGGCAGATGGCCGCATCCGCGCCATCGCAGCCGGTACCGGACACCGCCGAGATGCTCGTCGTTGTCGCGGTCTGCGCAAAGCCGAGGATGCCAATGCCCAACAACAGCGCGAGACTGAAGACAAGCGTGAGTCCGAGGCGTGCCGCCGTTCCGGTTCGGGTCTCACTCGGCGGCATTGTGCGGCTTCTCTCCACAGCTCGTTGACGTTTCCATGTCATGACGTGCTCTCCCTTGCAGTACATCGGGTTGCCCATGTTGCGATCCCAGCGATGTCGTCCACAGCTTCTCCTGATCATCAGAACGTCACCCCCACGTCGAGTGACGCCTGTTTCAATCCCGTTCGTGCGAACAGGATTGAGAACGTGACGCGTACTGGTGTCAGCGTCATGCCCAGATTTCCCGAGACGGACGACAACCGGAGATCGCCGGATTGCTGGGTTACGTTGACTCCGATCCCGCCGAAGAATGTCCCCTGGGTCGCGCTCACGCCGACGGAGAGGCTCGTCGCTTCCAGCGTTTCGTCGAACGCACCGCTCGATGTCAATCGTCCCGTCATCGCTCCGAACGGAATATCAAAGCTCCCGCGGAAGCTCATCGACGTCAGTTCGAAATCGCTGGTCAAGCTGACGCTTGCGCTGATCGCATCGCACCAGGTGAAGCTGAACGAATATCCGCCGATGAGAAGAGGGAACAACGAAAACGACCCCGACAGCTCGAGGTCGCCCAACTTCGAGAACGATCCGCCGCCGCTCAGACGCACGACATCCTCCGTCGTCGGATCGATCTTGAGGCTCAGCCAGAAAGGGATTCCGCAGTATTCCAATCCCGTAATGCTGAGCGTCTCATCCCAGCAGCAATGATCGCAGAGTGACTCATCCGCATCCACGCGTCCTGACGCCGAGTAGCCCTTGACGGCGCGTGACCCCGAGTCCGCGCACAGATTCGTCACGCTGCGCGCGGTGACGCCGGGATACGGTTCGAACGAGATGGTCAGGATGTCGCCGGCATGAAAGGATTGGCTCTGAACCGGGTACTGCAACGGCGCGAAGTTCGCATACGGATTCGGGAACGTGACGTCTTCGAGCATGAACAGGTTCTCGAACGTCACGGAATTGATCTCGATCGACGTTGTGAAGCGCGTTTTGACGAACATCAAGTCGCCGGGAGGGATGGCGACCCAATTCGTGAAATGATCGACGTCAGTGACCGTCTCGAACGGCACGGCATTCCACAACTCGAGCTTCAGGCCGATCGGACCCAACGGAGCCGAGAAGTCCACAATGACGCGCTCCAGACCAGCGATGTTGATGGCGGAGTTCATGTGAAGCGCGGCATCCCAGACCGTCGCCGTAAAATCCAGCTCCGATTCGATCCCGAACTTGAGCAACGTCAACTCAGCCGGCGTATCCAACTGGATGCCGCCTTCCAGCGTCGCTGGAACGGGCATCATGATCGTCGCCACGCTGCACTGACCCGATACGTCCAACACACGCCCTACGGCAACCTGCCCCACGCACATCAAGACAAGAACCAGCGAGACGAGGAGTACCGCCGGCGCGACTCCTCGCGCCGTTTGCTCCTCACCCCTCCGGAGCGCTTTCGCACAACACCTCCGCATTGCCGCCTCCTTGGCATCCACGTGCGAAAGGAAGAATAGGCATCAGCTGGCACGTGCACGTGACGTGTGTCACGTCCTTCCCCCATCATTGACCTGCACATCGGAGTCAACCCACGATAGCATAGTCAGTGGAGGGGGGGGACAGACTCGTTCTGTGATCCGGCCAGATCGCGCATGATGGGTCGACGCCCCTCCCATTCCTTTCGGTCCTACGACAACACCCTCTGCGTTTTGCTTATCGTCGTGTCATTCAGCTCAAGAAAGGAGGAACGGACGTGACGACTGCTCATGATCAAGCACACGCATTCCACGCGCCGCCTCCCCTCATGCTACCGTCGGCAGCTCGGCGATCGGATCCTGGTCGACCTCGCAGCAAGTCACCCAACTTGCCGCGTTTTACCACCGGATCAGCCCGTAGCTTTGCGTCACATCCAGTACGATGCGTTGCCCTTTGCAACGGCGTTGCAGTCTAGATCAAATCCTCGCGACAAGTCAAGTTTATGACAGTTCATACGAGTCGAGGGGTTTGTTGTTGACCTCCACGGTGCGGTAACGACCTGATGACAATCCTCGAGACACCACATCTCGACCCCTGAATCGTCTACGCCCCCTGTACGAACGATTCGCACCAGGGACAGCGACCGGGATGACGCATCATGACGTGGGTCCAGTGTCTGCGGACCTGTTGCTCACCGACCTCGTTTGTCGCAGTACATGCGCTCGTCCGCGGTCGCCAGCGCTTCCTCGATGGGCGTTCCGTCCTCGGGACGCCAGAAGATGCTGCCCACGGAGACCGTGACGTTAAAGCCACTGATCCTTCGTAGCGTGTTGCTCTCGCGCACCGATTGGCGGACACGCACCGCGGCTTCTTCCGCGTTTTCTCCCGTTTCCGTCAGAACGACCAGGAACTCATCGCCCCCGTACCGCACGATCATGTCCGACTTCCGAACCGTCTGCCGGAGCACGTCGGCAATCTCCCGAAGGACGAGGTCGCCGGTCTGATGGCCGTAGCGATCGTTGATCTCCTTGAAGCGATCGACGTCGATCATCAGCAGCCCGATCGGATGGTTGTACCGAGAGGATCGAACGACTTCCTCCGCAATCAACTCGTTGAAGTAGTGCCGATTGAAAACGCCGGTCAAGGCGTCATGCCGCGCCTGCTGGATGAGTTCGTGCTGAAGACGAAGCCGCGCGGCGGCCACCGCCGTGTGGCCGAGGAGGATGGCCAGCAATCGCCCATCTTCTTCGCTGAATGCGTTCGGCGCCGTCGATGCCGCTTGGAAGATGCCCAGATCGTCGATGGGTGCGCAGATGAGGGATCGAGCCGTCGGCGGAATCCCTGCAGGCAACCGATCCGCCTCCGGATCGTTCACCAGCATGGGTTGCCCCGTCTTCAGGACCTCTGCGGCAATCCCCTCCGGATACATCGGGACGCGGCTCGATTCGGCGTCCGCGGCTTGTGATGACACGGCCTGGCAAATGAGTTCATCGCCGTCGACGATGCACAACACGCCGAGCGAGTACCCGAGCACGCGCTCGGCGGCGTTGCAGGTAATCCGGTAGACATCCTGTTCCGACTCCGCCTCATTCAGCGCGTTCGCCGCATGGTGCAGCTTCTCGACCTTGTCGTGCGACCGCGCCAGCGCCGCTTCGGCTTCCTTTCGAGCGGTGATGTCGCGATAGATCCCGTATACGGCAATCTGGTCGCCGTCGATGAGAATCGGTTTGCCGAGAATCGAGACGTAAATCAGGCTCCCGTCCTTCTTCCAGCGAACGGTCTCCACGAACGAGTTTTCCCCGTCGGCGATCCGTTGCGTGATCCCCGACGCCTCGCGATGAAGCCCGTTGGCATCCGGAGCGATCAGCTGATCGATATTCCGTCCGGTGGCTTCGTCACAGGCGTATCCGAACAAACGCTCGAACTCCTCATTCACGCGGACGATGGTTCCATCGTTCGAACAGAGAACGACCGCCTCCGGCGCCGATGCGAACAACTGCTCGAAACGTGCCTTCTCTTCTCGAAGATGGGATTCCATGCGAACCTGCTCACGGATGTCCCGGTAGATGGCGTACAGCGCCTGTTGCCGCCCGTCGACCAGCACCGGTTTTCCGAGGATCGAGACATCGAGCAACGTGCCGTCCTTGTGTCGCCGTTTCGCCTCGACGAACGTCGTGCGCCCGTCGGCGATCGCTTGCGTCACCGCGCGTGCCTCGATTTCCAGGTCGTCGAGCCCGCCGCTGACCAAGTCATCGATACGTTTTCCGACCGCCTCGGTTTCCGCATAGCCGAACAGCCGCGTGAATTCGCCGTTGATCCGCTGCACGACACCGTCATTGTCGCAAAGGACGACGGCCTCCGGCGAGGCGGCGAACAACTGCTCGAATCGGGCGCTCTCCAGCAGCAGCTCACGCTCCAGACCGCGACGAGCCGTCACGTCCTCAGCGGACCCCTCATAGTGGAGCACATGTCCCGCATCGCTTCGAACCGCGTACGCGTTCTCCTCCACCCAAACGGTCGAGCCGTCGCGTCTCCGCCACTCAGCCTCGAAGCCGGTGACGGTGTTGCGCTGCTCCATCTCCGCGAGCCAGCGCGCTCGCACACCGTCGCGCGCGTAAACCGATACCGCCGGCGTGCCGAGGAACGTTTCCTTGTCTGGATACCCGAGCATGCGGACGAGGGCGGGATTCGCATCGACGATTATCCCGTCGGGCGTCGACCGGTACAGCCCGATCGGCACCCGGGCAAACAGCTCTGCGTGGAGTCCTGGGGCCTCATTCCGCTGTTCTTCGTGTTTCGCCATGGACACCCCACCTGCCAAATTTGGAGGGAGTATGCCCAAGCGCAGCATGGGGGGCAAAGTCCAACGCCCCATACTCACGGGTCATCTGTCATTCTCACTCGAATTGGATGTGTCCCAATCCGTGCGGCTCGACATGTGCTCCTCGACGGAAGAACATGCCGTCCCGTATAGATCGAGGCAGTACGTCGTTCTTGATCGGACGATCACGCCCCGCTGCCGCGTTCGTGCAGATCCGCTATTTCTTGCGTTCCTCTCGATCGAGATACTGGAGGATCGCCTCGACAACCAGGTAGTTGACGGAACGATCGCGTTTCTCGCCCAGTTTGATCAGTCGCTCGACCGGTTCGAGATCCAGCTTCGATTGCGGAACGTAGATGGACATCTTGTCCAGCAGCTGTTTGCCTGCCATCTTGCCCCCTTCCTGCCCTTTTCGCCACACCGTATTGCGAGCGCAGTGCTCGTGGCGACGCGTCGCCACGCGGTGTGTCCCTACACGGCATACACCGCCGCCGCCCGCTGGTTTCACCGCCCGCCGGGACCGCGCGTCGGTGCGGATTTCGCCCGTTGTACCGCATTTGATGAACGCGAGAACAGCTCAGATCCGACCGCTGGAAACGTGCGGATTCGCTGGCGTGGCAGCGCGGCTCGGTTGACGGACGTGTCGCTAGTGCGTACTATGTGACTGAATGATTAATATATTCATAGAGATATTGGAGGGCCATGCCACGAGCCTTCACGGAAACCGAGAGACAGACGATTCGCCGCAGACTGATGGAGACAGGGCGGGCTTGCTTCCTCCGCTATGGCGTGTACAAGACGACGATTGGCGATCTGACAAGGCCGGCCGGGATCGCCAAGGCCAGTTTCTATCTGTTCTTCCGAAGCAAGGAGGAGTTGTTTGTCGAGGTGTTTCTCGAGGAGATCCCGGCCATGATGGACCGGCTCCTCGACGCCTCGTTCCGCGCCACCGATGACACGCGCGAAGCACTGATCCGTCTGATGCAGGCGATCGTTCACGAGATCGAGACCAACGAGATGAGTCGCATGATGCTGGACGATCCTGCCCAACTCGAGAAGCTCGCGGCGGGGCTCGATTACCAGGCGATTCTCGCTCAAAGCGCCGCGATCTTCGCGCCGCTGATCGAAGCGATCGTCGATGCACAAGCGCGAGGACAGATCGTTCCTGGCGATCCGCTTCAGCTTGTCTACTCCCTGGGACTGATCAAGCTTCTTCCCGTAAGCCGCGATCGGATCTCCGAGACCCTGTACGAGACGTTGCTCGACCTGCTACCGCGTGTCATTGCCGATGGACTTACGTGTCCGGCCCGGCGGGCATCCGCTGCCGTTTCTGACTCGACGCACAAGAGGGGAGGCAAGACCCAATGACGACGACCAGCATTCGCTTGGCGTGGCGCAATCTCTGGCGCCACACGCAACGGACGATTCTCATGATTGCCATTGTCGCTTTTGGGAGCTGGGTCATTCTCGTCATCTGGGGAGTCACGGACGGATTCCTGCGATCGATGACGGAGACCCAGATGGTGTACAACCAAGGGGATCTGCAATTGCGTGCCGAAGGCTATGCAGACGATCCGGTGCCGTCCAACGGCTTGACCGCTGATCAGGTCACGGCCCTCGCCCGGATGCTTTCCGACGCATCGGTCGGCGCGACAGCGCCTCGGCTGGAAGCCTACGGCATGCTCCGCAGTTCGTACGGCTCGGGCGGCATTGTCATTCGCGGCATCGACCCCAGTCGAGAGCCACTGGTGACCAAGATGCAGGACACGATCCTCGAAGGCAGGTATCTCTCCGATTCCGGCGAGATCATGATCTCCGAGCACATGGCGGAGTTGCTCGACATCCGGCTCGGAGAACGGGTCGTTGTCCTTGCTCAAGGCGACGCCTCCACGAATTCTCGGGCATTCCACGTCGTCGGCCTTTTCGCCTCCGCCCTCGGATCGCTCGAGAGCACCGTCCTCGTGACCCTCGACGACTCAAGAGCGCTGTGCGAGTGGGATGGCCTGACGTCGATCGCCATCGGCATCCCCAGCGGAGCATCCGTTTCGCGCAACCAAGACACCCTCACCGCTTCGCTCGCGGTTGCGGGAATCGACGGCATCGAGGTGGCAGACTACTTCACACTCAATCCCCTCGGCCGGCTCATGATGCAGGGAACCACAATCAAGATGATCCCGTTTGTGATCATGATCTCGTTGATGGCCGGCTTCGGCGTCGCCAACACGGCACTGTATTCGGTCATCGAGCGCACGCGTGAATTCGGCGTGATGACGGCGGTCGGGATGAGCCGGAAGCTGCTGGCACGTGTCGTGTTGATGGAATCGATCTTCGTGGCTGCGATCGGGTTCGTGGCCGGCGGAAGCATCGGATGGGGTTGTCTACTCTACGTCTCCCGGAACGGGATTCGTTTCGGGGACCTGGTAGCTGATTTCAAGGGTCTCGGCTTCCCAACCGTCATCTATGCGTCCACCTCCGGCTGGTATTGGGTGGCCGCGTTCTCCGTGGTCGTGTTCACAGCGTTGGTCGCAGCCTGGTATCCGGCGCGTCGGGCAAATCAGCTGCAGCCCGTCACGGCGATCCGAGAAGGGTAGAAAGGATCTCAATATGAAGCGTATCCTCACGGTTCTCGCAGGCATGCTACTCATGACGACACTGGCGGCCATGGCACAGATCCAAACCGAATCCGCGACTGCTGCAGAGATCCTGGACCAGGTGAATACCGCGTGGCAAGGAGAGAGTTTTCACGGAATCATTGCGCTCGAACTCGTGCTCGGCGGGCAAACAAAGTCACACAAGCTCGAACTGTGGACCTTGGGCGAGGAACTTGCCATGGTACGTGTCCTTGAACCCGAGATCGATCGCAATACCGGCTATCTGCAGCTCGGCGACGAACTGTGGTACTACGCCCCCGGCATCGGCGCAATCGAGCTCCCCGCCATCGCCATGGGTGACGCGCTGTTCGGCTCCGGGCCGTCCCTGGAAGATGTCTCGCGCGGCACGCTTGCCAACGACTATGAGGTGACCGCCGAACTGACCGAGACCGGACACTTCCTGACGCTGGTTCCTCATGAAGATGCCCCGGTCGTGTTCGGCAAGCTTGAGTTGACCGTCACGTTCGACTACGTCATCGAGTTGATGGTCTACTACGACCAGCGGGGAAACGTCTCCCAGACGGCAACGTTTTCCGACATCACGGAGATCGCCGGTCGAAGGCTTGCCACGACGATCGTGATCGAGGACAGCTTCGGCGACAAGACGGTGGAGCGCATCGAATTCGCCCAGTTCGATCTCCAACTCGATCCGCAATTCTTCACCCTGGACACCTTCGACACGTGGGGGGATGAGCAATGAAGGCGGCCATCCGACATTTGATGCGAAACCGTCGCCGTACGGTCCTCACCTTGCTTGCGGTGTTGATACCCGTGTACTTCCTGGTGTTCATGTTCGGGTTCACGAATGCTGTTGTCTCGGACATGTTCGAGACGGTCACCCGAATGGATACCGGGCATCTGCAGGTACGGCATGTGGAGGAACGCGGTATGGGTTCGGCAATTCCGTTGATGCAGAACGCCGATGACGTGGTCGCGATGCTGGCGGGTATCGACGGCATCGAATGGCAAACGGTTCGATTGGACTTGCCCGCACTGGCCTCGGCCGGCGACCGTTCTCAGACAATCTACGTGCAGGGCGTCGTTCCGGAGGAGGTCCAGCCGATCAGCAATGTCGCCAACATGGTGGTCGAAGGTTCATACATTCGGAGCGGTAGTTCTGGCGCGGTCATCGGGGAGGAACTCGCAAGCCTTCTGAATGTGGGCGTCGGCGATGAATTCGTCGTACTGGGCGCGCATCCGGCAACCGGCGTCGGCGTGCTCAAGCTCCCCGTCGTCGGCATCTACAAGGCACCTGCTGTAGAAATGGGCCGAACCGTCGTCCACGTCACGCTGGAGACTGCAAGACAACTGGCGCGTAGTCCCGGCACAGCGACCGCCGTGGTCGCACGGGTCGCCGGTGTCACCGGAGCACGCGATCTGGATGAAATCGATGCGGTCGTCGCTACGCTGCAAGCCCGGCTTCCCGAAGACCTCGAGGCACTCGACTGGCGCGCGCTCGCGCCACAGCTCGAAGGCTACATGAGGGTTCTGAGCCCCGTATTGGCGATCATGGCCGTCGTCTTCTTCGCACTCGGCGCCTTGGTCGTGCTCAACACGATCTACCTATCGGTCATGGAGCGCACCCGCGAGTTGGGTCTCATCATCTCGCTGGGATCGTCCCGCTGGCGGGTCATCCGCATGATCCTCGCCGAGGCCGGCGTGATTGCGGTTGCCGGTGCTCTGTACGGTGCACTGATTGGCGTGGCATTGGTCTGGGTGGTGGAGGCGTTCGGCGGCATCCCGATGCCTGGGCAGGCGGCCGAGTTCATGCGCTTCGTAGGCATCAGCCCGACACTACACATGATGATTCGCTGGCCTCAAGTCGTTGTTTCTGCTGTTTCCATGGCGGTGGTCGCCGTTGTGGCAGCGTGGTTCCCGGCGTACCGAGCTTCGAAGCTCGAACCGGTGGAGGCGATGAGATATGTCGAATAGCCCCTTGATTCAAACGATCGATCTGAAGAAGACGTACGTGACGGAAGCGCTGGAGACCCCGGCACTGCGCGGCGTCAGTGTGGAACTCCACAAGGGAGAGTTCACGGCAGTGGCCGGGCCTTCCGGGTCCGGGAAGTCGACCCTGCTCCATCTGCTTGGCGGACTGGATCGCCCCACGGCGGGCGACATCCTGCTCGAGGGACAAGCGATGTCCAAGCTGAGCAAAGACCAGCTGGCCAGGCTTCGTTTGACCAACATCGGGTTCGTGTTCCAGGCGTACAACTTGATCCCGGTGCTCACAGTGTTGGAGAACACGGCGTTTGTGTTGGAACTTCAGGGCGTCGTCAAGTCCGAACGCATCCAGCGCGCGCGCAAGATCCTCGGCGAATTGGGAATCGAGGAGTACGCGGATCAGTATCCGAATCGCATTTCCGGCGGGCAGCAGCAGCGCGTCGCCGTGGCGCGCGCGGTGGTCGCGGAGCCGTCGATCGTGTTGGCGGACGAACCGACCGCGAATCTCGATACCGCCATGAGTTTGGATCTCATCGACCTGATGAAGAAGCTCAACGCAGAACAGGATGCGACGTTCTTCTTCGCGACCCATGACAGCCGGTTGCTCGACCGCGTGAATCGGCTGATCACCCTGGTGGATGGACAGATCGCGAACGACGAGGTTCGTTCCGCAACCCCGACGCAGTGAACGGTCGCTAGATCCCTGCGACGCGCTTGAGTGCCTCTACGTGCGCGTAGGGGAGGCGCACCGCGCCGAGGCTCTCCTTGGTCGATCCCGGCCCGTGATCGTCAGATCCTCCCGTTGTCAGGAACCCACGGACCTCGGCTTCGGCGGCCAGCAGGCGCGGATCAATGCTCAAGTTGCGCGCCGCCGGGTCGTACGGATAGACCGTTTCCAGTCCGTCGACCCCTGCGGCTTCCAGGTCGTCGAGGAAGTTGCGCCAATCGGGCACCTTCATCAAGCACGGATGCGCGACGGACACCGCCCCCCCGGCCGCTTTCAGCGTTCGGACGGCGTCGCGGAAATCCGGCTTGTCAATGGCGGCGTAGCACGGACATCCCTTGCCGATCAGCGTTGCGAACGCCTGCTGGAAGCTGTCGACAACGCCCCGATCCATCAGAACGCGCGCGAGGTGCGGCCGTCCGACGTTGCCGTCTCCGGCGACGGCGCGGATCTCCTCGTATTCGATGTCGATGCCGAGATGCTCGCGGCATCGCGCCGCCATCGTTCTCATGCGGTCATCTCGAGACGTCGACAACGGTCCGAGCAATCCGCGCAGGTCTTCATTGCCGGGATCGACGAAATAGCCCAGCAGCTCACCATCAATGTCTCCGAACATCGCCTTCACCTCGACGCCCGCAATCACTTCCAGTCCCTGCCGTCGAGAGAGACGCTCCGTCACGTCGGGGGAGATGGTGTCGTGATCCGTGACGGCGATGCAGTGCAGTGCGGCCGCTTTGGCGCGGCGCACCAACTCGTCCACGGACTGCGTGCCATCTGAGGCCACGGTGTGAAGGTGCAGATCTGCATAGGCTGGTTGGGTCATGAGTGGGAGTTTACACGGTCGCGCGTTCCGCCGCTTCTACCACGTGCTCGAGCAGCAGCGTCGTCGTCAGCAGCCCCACCCCCCCGGGGACCGGACTGAAGGCTCCGGCGATCTCGGCGACCGACGCGGCGTCCACGTCACCGACGATGCCTTCTTCGAGCACGTTGATCCCGATGTCGATCACGACCGCTCCCCGACGGACCATATCCGCGGTCACGAACGCAGGCCGCCCCACGGCGACGAACAACACGTCGGCCTCTCGCGCAATCTGTGCAAGATCGCGTGTCTTGGAATGGCATACGGTCACGGTCGCGTCGCGAGCGGTGGCGAGCAACGCCAGGGGGCGTCCGACCACCAGGCTACGTCCGATGATCGCAACCCGCCGTCCCGCAAGCGGACCGACGGACTCGGCCAGGATCAAGGCCGCCTCGGCTGTCGCCGGCGCGAATCCGGGTTGACCGGCCATCAGCCTCCCCAGCGACGCGATCCCCGCGCCGTCGACGTCCTTGTCCGCCGGCAATGCCCGGCGAACCGCACGCACGTCGATGCTCGAAGGCAGCGGCGTCTCCACAAGAATGCCCGAGATCTCTCGATCGCGGGCCCATTCGTCGATCAACGCAAGCAGTTCCTCCGTCGGGGGATCGGACAGGGAGGTCACCCGCACGCCAATGCCGATTCGTTCCGCCAGACGTCGCTTGGCGTTCAGATAGGCGCGCGTTGAGGGATCGTCCGTCGCGACGGCGACTGCCAATCGAGGGAACACGCCCTGCTTGGCGCACCGCGCAACGCGATCGGCAAGAAGGCGCCGGCGCTCCCGGACCAAGGCCTTCCCGTCAAGCCGTTGCGCGGCCACGATGTTCCTTCCAAATCCGATCCAAGATCCCATTGATGAACCCACGTGCTTGCTCGGTCCCGTACTTCTTCGCAAGTTCGACCGCTTCGGTGATGGCGACTTCGGGCGGAACCTCGTCGGAGTAGAGAAGCTCGTACACGCCGATGCGAAGGATGTTGCGATCGAGCAGCGCCAGTCGTTCGAATCGCCACCCCACCGTCTTCTCTCCGAGCATGGCGTCGATCGCTTCCTGTCGGTCCTGAATGCCGTGGAAGCTCTGCTCGACGTACTCTCGCTGGTCTCCGGGGTCATGCTCCTCGAAGATCTCCGACAGCGACGTGGAAAGAAACTCGCAACGATACAACGCAGTCAGCACAAGCTCGCGTGCTTCGCGTCGTTGCATTACGAGTGAAGGAGACGGTCGATCTGCTGCTTCAATCTCCGCTTCACGTTCTCCCGCGAGTCTACCCAGGCTCCGATCAGCAGCCCGAACACGACGAACCCGAGGAGAATGAGGAATGCGCGCCAACCGAAGAAGACGAACAGCAGCCCCGCCACAAGGCCCGAAATCAGGCCGACCAGCTTGCCGTTCAGACTAACTCTCATCGTGCCACGGCTCCTTCTGACTCGAACCGCCCGTGCGGATGCCACGCACCGACACGGTGACGTCGGCCACCTCGACCCCCGTCCGGTCCGCGACGTACTCGGACAGTGCGCGCTGAATCCTCTCCCCGATGTCCGTGACGCGCTGATCGGCAGACAGTGTCGTGCGCACGGTGATGCCGACCCCACGCGCGCGATGGCTGAGCAAAACGCGGAACTGGTCGAGTCCGATGTCATCGCGCAGGATCCCGGCGATGAATTCCTTGATTGCGGTCGGCGAGAGGTCGATCCGACCCCACTCGCCTTCGTGATGAAACAGCGTGGCATCGATGCGCTCGTCCGCAAGCAAAATGAGGAAATGCACGGCAACGAGCAGAAGCGCCGCCCCGACGAGAATCAGAAGGATCGCGCCGGCCAGGGTGTCGAAGAAGTCCCACAAGGACGTCAGGGACAGGACACCCGATCCGACGAGAATCAGGCTCACGCCGATCCCTCCCGTGAGCAACAGCGAGACGCCGGAACCTAGGACTCTGAGTCTTCGCATTCCTCCTCGCTTTCGGCCTCTGCCTCTTCCGATTGAACGAGACGCTGTACGTCCACGTTCACCGCGCTCACACGGAGGCCCGTCATGCGCTCGATCTCCGCCTTGATCCGAGTCTGTACCTGCTTGGCGACCTTGTGGATCGGGCTTCCGTACAGAACGGTGATGCGAACCGTCACGGTGACGACGTCTCCCTCGACGCTCGTGTCGACGTACCGTTTCATCCCTTCGCCTCGGCGGAACGAACTGTCACCTTGTCTGAGATTGGCGATTCCGTCGATCTCCGACACGGCGATGCCGGCAATCGCAGTGACAACGTCCTTCGAGATCCCGACACTGCCCTTTTCTTCGCCTACCATGGTGGCCTCCTCCCTATTCTTCGTCGCTGTGGGTGTGCGGCGGGACGACTTTCTTTACGAACACATCGACGTTGGCCACGTTGACGCCGGCCAGCTCTTCGATGTCGCGCTGCACGTTCTGCTGGACGCCCTGCGCCACCTCATGCACGGGATACCCGTACTCGACGGAGATCCTCAGCTCGACGCGCACGTCCTCGTCAGAGAGCTCGGTCTTGATGTTCGGCGCGACATCTTCTCCACCGAAAATGCTCATGAGACCGCCGCTAGCGCCCGAAGAATGGGCAATGCCGTCCACCTTCTCCGCAGCAATGCGGGCAATCGATGAGATGACGTCTTCCGCGATTGAGATTCGGCCGTCTTCATCGATGATTTCTACTCTCTTGTCGGCCATGTCTCCTCCTTAGAGACGCTCTACGTAAGTTCCGGTTCTTGTGTCGATCTTCAGTGTGTCGCCCTCCTTGACGAAGAGCGGGACCTGCACGGTCGCGCCTGTCTCGACCGTCGCAGGCTTTTCCACGTTGGAGACGGTGTCCCCTTTGACGCCCGGCTCGGTGTGCGTCACCTTCAGCTCCACGAAGTTGGGCAGGTCCACCTTGACCAGCGCCCCATCGTAGTAACAACCGATCACGTTATTCCCCTCGACCAGGAACTGCGCTTGCGGGCCGAGAACATCCTCGCTGATCGGGAACTGGTCGAAGCGTTCGTTGTCCATGAAGACGAGATCCTGACCGTCGTGATACAGATACTGAAGCTCGCGTGACTCGAGGAATGCCGACTCCGTGTTCTCCGACCCCTTGAACGTGGCCGCAAGCACCTTGCCGGTCTTGAGATGCTTCAGTTTGGTCTTTGCCACCGCGCCTGCACGTCCCCGCTTGGAATGCTCGTACTCCACGACTTCGTAGAGTTCGCCGTCGTAGAGGATCGACATGCCTCGCCGCAGCTCACTGACCGAAAGCCCCATGTTACTTCCCCTTTCTGCTCATGCCCGTCGTTTGGATGAACCCGCCGGGCCGTGACGATCGACGGCCGACGTGCCGTCGCCTCATGATATCCGCAAACCCGAGTCCGCGGAAGGCGCTCACACCGCAACCTGTTCTACGGCCAACGCACGATTCGTAAGCCTACCCGCGTGATCCCCTTGTCGATGATGCCGAGCTCCTCGGCCGCTCCTTTGGACAGATCGATGATACGCCCCTCCACGAACGGGCCGCGGTCGTTGATGCGCACGACAATGCTTCGCCCGGTATCCAGCTCGACCACTCTGACGACCGTTCCGAACGGAAGCGTCTTGTGCGCGGCGCTGATTCCGTTCATATCGTAGACCTCGCCGTTCGCCGTCAGGTTGCCGTCAAACCCCGGACCGTACCACGATGCGATCCCGGTCTCGTAGTACGGACCGAAGAACGCGAGCCCAAGGGCAAGCCCGACCAACGCAACGGATCCAACGAGGTAGAGCAGGCTTTGATTCATGAACCGCAGTATAGAACCCCGATCCCGCGGTTACAACCGCCGCCGGACACGCCGCCTCCATTGCGTGCAGATGCGGTCCGCGAGGATGTGCTCCACATTGGGCAGATACAGCCCGAGACAGACCGGGAGCACAATGTCCGCAGAAACCTGAATCCGTGGGGTGCGAGATCCGATGACGGCAAGAACGGCGACCCCTATGCCGAGGCCCAGCGCACCGAGATAGGCGACCCTCGAAAGCGGCCCCCACAGGAGATGGTGCGACAGCTGGCGATGCCGGAAGAGGAGCGCGTACGGATACCAGATCCAGCGCAACGCGCCCCATCGCCGAACCGCGCGGCTGTCGGCAAGATCCAGATCCGGGCTGAGGAACAGCATCGAGAACACGTAACCCGCGAGAAAGAGGAGCGCATGGCGAAGCGGCACCCGCTCACAGACAACGAGCGCGGCGGACGCGGCCGCCCACGCGATCATCAGCCCGGCTTCGATCTTGAGATGCGTGGATCCTGAAGGCATGGCGATTGACCGTTACCATAGCGACTTTCGAAACCTCGCGCAACGACCTTGACGCCCGCGGAATCACTCGTTACAATCCGATTAGCAAACTATAAGCTTAAGTGCTAACGGGCATGGAAAGAGGAGGTCAACCATGACGATCAAACCGTTGGGTAAGCGCATTCTCGCTCAGAAGATCGAGGCGGAGAGCCGCACGTCGGTCGGAGGCATCGTTCTTCCCGACAACGTACAGAGTGAGAAAGTCGTCCGAGCCAAGGTGCTCGCCATCGGGACGGATGAGAAGTTCGAGGTCAAGGTCGGCGACGAGATCATCGTCGGCACATCCGCAGGGACCGAGATCCAGCAAGGCGAGGACAAGATGATTCTCGTGAAGGAATCCGACGTTCTCGCCATCGTAGAGAGCTAAGGGGGATCGCACTATGGCAAAAGAAGTCATTTTCGGTGAAGAAGCCCGTCGCAAGATGAAGACCGGCATCGACAAGCTGGCCGATGCCGTGCGCATTACGCTCGGACCACGCGGACGAAATGTGATCATCGACAAGAAATTCGGAAGCCCGGATATTACCAACGATGGTGTCACCATCGCCCAGGAGCAGGAGTACAAAGACGAATTCGAGAACATGGGCGCCCAACTCGTCAAGGAAGTGGCCTCGAAGACGAACGACATCGCCGGAGACGGCACCACGACCGCAACGATTCTCGCCCATTCCATGATCGAAGAAGGGTTCAAGAACCTGGCTGCGGGCGCCAATCCGATGGAACTCAAGCGCGGCTTGGAGAAGGGCGCGTCCCTCGTCGTCGACGAACTCAAGAAGATGAGTCGTGAGCTGAAGTCCAAGGACGAGACCGCACAGGTCGCCACGATCTCCGCCAACGACGAGTCGATCGGCGCAATCATCGCCGATGCGATGGAAGCCGTTGGAGAGGACGGCGTCATCACCGTCGAGGATTCCGATACCATCGACACGTACTACGATGTCGTGGAGGGGATGCAGTTCGACCGCGAGTACATCTCCCCGTACTTCGTGACCGATCCCAAGAAGATGGAAGTCCTGCTCGAAAAGCCCCTCGTGTTTGTCACCGACCAAGAACTGAAGGCGGCACAGGACCTCGTTCCGCTGCTCGAGAAGGTCGTCCAGACCGGCAAGCCGCTGTTGATCATCGCCAAGGACGTCACCGGCGAGGCGCTCACCACGCTCGTGCTCAACAAGCTGAAGGGAACGCTCTCGAGCTGCGCCGTCAAGGCCCCGGGATTCGGCGACCGCCGCAAGGCCATGCTGGAGGACATCGCCGTCCTGACCGGCGGCACGGTCGTAGCCGAGGACGCCGGCATGCAGATCAAGGACACCACGCTGGACATGCTTGGTACCGCCGAGACGATCAAGGTTGACAGCAACAACACCACCATCATCGGCGGCAAGGGGAAACCCGAAGCAATCCAGGGACGCGTGGAACAGATCGAAGCACAGATCGAGACCACGGATTCCGACTACGACCGCGAGAAGCTCGAAGAGCGGAAGGCGAAGCTCGCCGGCGGTGTCGCCGTCATCAAGGTCGGCGCTCCTACGGAGACGGAACTCTCCGAGAAGAAGCACCGCATGGAAGACGCGCTCGAGGCCACCAAGGCAGCCGTCGACGAAGGCATCCTGCCGGGAGGCGGCGTGGCCCTTCTGAACGCCAGCAAGGCACTCGAGTCTCTCCAGCTCGAGGGAGACGAGGCCGTCGGCCTCCGAATCCTCCAACGGTCGCTGGAGGCGCCGCTTCGTCAGTTGTCCCTCAATGCGGGATTCGAAGGCGCGATCGTCGTCGGCAAGGTCCGCGAGCAGAAACCCGGCATCGGGTTTGACGTCGCGACTGAGCAGTACCGCGACATGTTCGAAGCCGGAATCATCGATCCGACGAAGGTTACGCGGTCCGCGCTGCAAAACGCGGTGTCGATCGCGGGCATGCTCCTGACGACGGACGCACTCGTCGCCGAAATCAAGGAAGACGAGCCGGCCGCACCTCCGCCGATGCCTGGAGGCATGCCTTACTAGGCAGCAGTTTTCCTTCCCCCTCTTGCCGCGCTATCATCGGCAAGAGGGGGTTTCTCTTTCTGATGACCAACACGTTGGGATTGGCGCTCGGCGGGGGTGGCGCAAGAGGCTTGGCGCACTTGGGCGTGTTGATCGGACTCGAGCAGGCCGACGTGCCGATCGGGTGCATCGTCGGCACGAGCATGGGTGCCGCCATGGGTGCGGTCAAAGCGGTCGGTGCGGATCTCGAGCGGGTCGCCCAGATCCTTCTCTCGCTGGACCTCAACGATCTCCTCCAGGTTTCCGACAGCGCCGCGCGTGAGCTTCAGAAGCTCATCGGCCGCAGCATGATGGAATACGTGCGCGGCTCGGACTGGCGGGACGAGGAAGCGCAGCCTCACGATCTCGCGCGCCTGTGCGAGCTGTTCCACCTCCTGACGGCGGGGAAACGCTTCTCCGACACAGACCTGCCGTTTGCCGCCGTGGCCGCGGACCTCGAGACCGGCGATCCCGTGATCCTTCGTGAGGGCCCGTTGTCGGATGCCATTGTGGCCAGCACGTCGGTTCCCGGGATTTTCTCGCCCGTCTCCATCGACGGCCGTTTCCTCATCGACGGCGGCGTCGTTGACAAGCTGCCCGTCGACGTCGCCATCGACATGGGCGCGCAGGCCGTCCTCGCAGTGGACACCGGCGTACCGATGACGCGCACCATCACGACCTGTCTTGACGCGGTCATGCAGGGACAGCGCGTCACATCCCGTCGATTGACGGATCTGCAGTTACTTCAAGCCGCCGAACGCCTGGACGGGCGCTTGACCGTCATTCAGCCCGACGTCGGGGCGATTCGCATGTTCTCGTTCGATCGCGCGGAGGAAGCCATCCAGGCAGGCCGAGAGGCGGTCCGCGCCCACCTGGATGACATTCAACGACTCGTCGCGTGAGGAGGGCCCACGCGTGAGTACCCGCTATTCGATGCTGAACACCGGGCTGACGTCGGCACCGGCGTATCCTTCGGCATCCAGCGCCTGGACGCTCAACCGGTAGTCTTCCCCCGCCGCATGTCCGCCGGTATCCCATGCATAGGACCCAGTGTTGGCGAGGTTCTCGATCAGAACGTCCCATTCGCCGTCTCCCGTTGACAGACGCAGTGCGATGGAGAGTGCGGCATCGTCCCCATCGGGATCGCTCGCCGTCCACGAGACGAGCGTGATGCCCGAGAGCACTTCGCCTTCGACGCTCGGATGCGTCACGTGAACGTGCGGCGCACGTTGCACAAGGATCTTCAGCGAGTTGATCTGCCCCGGCGTCCCGTTCAACGGCGCGCCGTCGGCGTCGAGGCCGTTGCGAATCGTCCCGTCGTTGCTTCCCCACTCGCCGTTCGCGCCACGTTCCATCGTGCAATAGGCCACGTCCGCATCGGCCGCTCCGCCGGCCGGCCACGCGTCCTCGCCGGGGTTGACGGAATCGACCATTTGGCCGTCCGGGTCGAGCAGCTCGACGGCCACCCCCGCGTTGGACAGGCTCCCCTTGTAGATCACATCCGCGACGACATCGGACACCGTCGTATCGTCGGTGCGCTCGAGCAGTAGGAACGCGCCGGGCTCGAGAGCCGATGCTCGGGCCTCCACCGTATCCTCTCCGACCTCGCCCAAGAGGATCACGACATCACCGAAGGCAACGCGCCATCCTGCGAGCGTGACGACTGCGTCGCCGTCGTTGCGAATCTCGATCCACTCGTCGCTCGAGCTCGCCGCCGTCCCACCCCAGGCGATCTCCGACAGAACCAGGCCCTCTCCGAGACAGGCGATGCTCGTCAAGAGCAATACGCCGACACTCCATACGATACTGCGTGCAATCTTCCGTTTCATGCTGTTTTTTTCCTCCCTTGTCTGTTGTTTGCGGCACTGTGCTTCCATGATAGGGTGTTGTGCGCTCCCTGTCAACCCAACCTTGTCATCTCGCACCTCACCCCTAGAATGACCTCACGGAAACGTGAAAGGAGTCCTATTGATCCAGACGTTTCAAACCGGCGGCGATCGCAACCTCGGCTATCTCATCGCGGATGACGTCACGGGCAGGGCGGTCGTGATCGATCCTTCCTACGATCCTGAGTCGATCGTCAGGTTCGCTCGCGAGCATGCCCTGGAAGTAGTCTGCGCGTTCAACACGCACGACCATCCCGATCACACCAACGGAAACGACTCGTTCCATGTGCTCACCGGCATTCGCCCGCTCAAGTACCAGGATCGCGATCCGACCACCGGACAGCACGTGGAAGACGACGCGACATTCCCACTCGGGAGCCTGACCGTTCGCATCCTTCATACCCCCGGCCACACGCCCGACTCGATTTGCTTGCTCGTTGACGGTGCCGTCTTCACCGGCGACACGTTGTTCGTGGGAAAGGTTGGCGGAACGGATCTTGGCGACGGTGCACGCCGGGAGTATCACTCCCTCCACGAGAAACTGTTGACGTTGCCACCCGACACGCGCGTCTATCCGGGACACGATGTCGGCATATCGCCGACATCCACCATCGCGAACGAACGCGACTCCAACCCGTTTCTTCTGCGCACCGACGTCGCGTCTTTCATCGACCTGAAGGCGAACTGGGCGACGTACAAGAAGGAGCATGGCATCGCGTGACCGCTTGGTATGAGAGCACGTTCGGACGGGAGTACCTGTCGCTGTACCGGCATCGAGACGATGCCGACGCCGCAGCCGAGGTTGCCGACATCGTCCGGTTGCTCGATCCACCCCGTCAGGCGCCGCTTCTCGACCTCTGTTGCGGCGCGGGCCGGCATTTGGCCGCGTTCCGTCACGCCGGATACACGCAACTGACAGGACTCGATCTGTCCGAGGACCTGCTCGATGCAGCACGCGCACGACTGGCGTCCGAGCGGATGACCGACGTTCGGCTCATCCGCGCCGACATGCGGGACATCCCCGACGACGCGTCGTACCAGACCGTCGTGTCGCTGTTCACGTCGTTCGGCTACTTCCCGACCGAAGCGGAGGACGCGCGCGTGTTGGACGCGGTATTCCGCGTGCTCCGCCCCGCGGGCACGTTCCTCCTCGACACGCTGAATCGCGGCGCCGTCGTCGCATCGCTGGTCCCGTCGGAAGAACGCCGTCTTGGCGCCAAGCGGTTGCGGATTCGTCGCCGCATCAGCGCGGACGGACGCCGCGTGGAGAAGGTGACCCGCGTCTCGCAACCGGGATCGCCGGAGACGGTGTACCGCGAATCGGTACGCATGTACGAACGCGCCGATCTGGAACACATGTTGTTGCGCGCGGGGTTTTCGGACGTACGATTCCACGGCGCGTTGGACGGACGCGCGTACGCCCCGGACGCGCCCCGCCTCGTCGTCACGGCCACGCAAAAGGGGGACTGAATGCGGACCCTTGACCCGCAGTTGATCTATCCCAGCGCTCGCTTCTTCCTTACGTTCATCCGCGAGCGCCGACTGGCGAGCACGTTCTTTCAACACACGTTCGACGCACTTCCTGCGCTGGCGGACGCGCGTCGCGCGTGCCCGGATTCGGCCACGCGGGCTGCCGTGTGCGACGTGTTGTCGTGCTACAACCGGGAACTGGGCGCTTCGCCCGCTGCGCTCCAGGCCATCGACGCCCTGCGCGATCCCGCAGCACTGTGCGTGGTTGGCGGCCAGCAGGCCGGCTTTCTCGGCGGACCGCTGTTCGTCGCTTGCAAGATCGCCAGCATCGTGTGCACCGCCCATCATCTCCGCGAACGTCTCGGCGTCCCCGTCGTTCCCATCTTCTGGCTGGCGACCGAGGACCACGATTTCGACGAGATCAATCGCGTGCAGTGGACCGATCCCGCGGGCCAGCTTCAGACGATCGCGTTCGACTGGCCGGACCGAGGGCGGTCGATCGAACGACTGCCGATCACCTCCGAGGTCCGTCGCGCCTACGACGATGCGCGCCGACGCCTGTCCTTCGCCGATCCCACGCTCGCCGACGTTTTCGCGCCGGCGTCCGGCGACACGTACGCCCGTTGGCATGCCCGCATCTGGAGCCGCCTGTTCGCGGACAGCGGACTGATCCTCGTTGAGCCACGCGTGTTGCGCGCCCTGTCCGCACCGCTGTTCGACCGCGCCCGCACGGACGCACCGAGGATCCATCCCCTCCTCGCCGACGGTGCCGCCCGGCTGGAGGCAGACGGCTACGCCCCTCCGCTCGACCCGCAACGGTCCGGCACGCTGTTCGTCATTGACGATTCCGGGGCACGTCATCGCCTGGACGACGCGGCAACCGACGACGATCAACCGCGAGTCGACATGTTGTCTCCGGATGCTGCATTGCGTCCTGTGCTCGCGGACGCGCTGCTCCCGACGGTTGCACAGGTTCTCGGGCCGTCCGAGTTGGCGTACCACGCCATGCTGCGGCCGCTCTACGAGCACTGGTCGATCCCACAGCCCGTCCCCGTTCCGCGCCACGGGGGGACCGTCATCTCCGCTGACGACGCCGTTCTGCTGTCAAGATTGGGAGTGCCCCCGGAGGCACTCCTCGGCGATCGCGACGTCCCGAGGGACGCCCTGTCCGCTCGCGCGTCCGAGGATCTTCGCGCGACATTCCGCGCTTCTGAGTCCGCACTCGAGGCGGCGCTCGCTCCCTTGCGGGAGGATCTTGCGGCCCTCGACCCCGGGTTGGACGCACGCTGGCGACAGACGCTGGATCAGTGCCGACATCATCTGTCCCGTCTGGAGGACCGGGCCGTGCGAGCCGATCTCGCCAGGCAGGGAATCTCGGCCAAACGGTTCCTCGCGCTTCGTTCTCTCCTGTGGCCGAACGAACGGCCACAGGAGCGTGTCGTGTCCGCCGTTTCCGTCATTGCCAGACATGGTGTAGAATGGATTGGAACGTTGGTTGCCTGCGGCGAGCCGGATCGGTTCATTCACCGTTTGATCGTACTCGAGGATCCCCATGAACAAGGCTGACATCATCGCATTCGGAACGCATCCGGATGATGCGGAAATCGGGTGCGGCGGGACGCTGATCAAGTTGGCCGAACGCGGACGCACCGTCGTCGTCGTGGATCTCGTCAGGGGCGAGTTGGGAACCCGCGGAAGCGCGGACATCCGCGCCCGCGAGGCCGCTGACAGTTCGAAGATCCTCGGCCTTCACGATCGAGAGAACCTCTCGCTCGAGGACGGCAACATCGCCGTGACCGCCGAAGCCAAACGCCGCGTGGTCGAAGCGATCCGGCGCTGGCAACCCCGCGCGATCTTCCTTCCGTATTGGGAAGACCGCCATCCGGACCACGCCAATGCGTCGCGGCTCATCTACGAGGCGGCATTCCTCGCCGGCTTGCCGCGGTACGACACGGGACAGGCACCCCATCGTCCCACGCAGTTGTTCTACTACATGGGATGGGTCGAATTCACGCCGACGATGATCGTCGACATCACCGATCAGGCGACGCGGAAGCTCGAGGCCATCTATGCATTCAGCACACAGTTTCGCGCCGACGCCGCGCGCGGTCCGGAAACGCGCCTCACCTCGCCGACGACCGATTGGCTGATCCGCAGTCGCATGGCGTACTATGGATCCCTCATCCGAAGCAAGTACGGCGAGGGATTCCTCATCCGTGGGACGCTCGAAGTCGACGATCCTCTGACACTCGCGTTCGAATCATTCTGACGGGAGGAACACATGAACATCGGCATCTGCTGCTACCCCACCCACGGCGGAAGCGGCGTCGTCGCCACCGAGTTGGGAAAGCATCTGGCCACACGGGGACACGAGGTGGCCTTTATCAGCTATGCGGCCCCGCTTCGGCTAACGGATCTTCCACCCCGCGTCAGCCTCCATGAAGTCGAGATCGAGCAATACCCGCTTCTCAAACACTTCCCCTACACGCTGGCGCTGGCCTCGAAGCTCGCGGAGGTTGCGGAGATGAAGCAACTCGACATCCTTCATGCACACTACGCCATCCCGTTCGGCGCGGCCGCCCTGTTGGCCAAGCAGATCGTGAGTCCTCGTGAGCTGAAGATCGTCCTCACCCTTCACGGCACCGACATCACGTTGGTCGGGAACAACGCATCCTTCAGGCCGGTCACGAAGATGACGATCGAGCACGCCGACACCGTGACTGTCGTCTCCCGATTCCTGCAGGAAGAGACGGTCCGGCAATTCGACATCCAGCGTCCTCTCGAGGTCGTATACAACTTCATCGATCCCGAGCGCCACGACGTCGGGCCGTGCCCGTGCATTCCGCATTGCTCGAGCCTGACGCGCAAGACGGTGATGCACATTTCGAACTTCCGTCCCGTCAAGCGGATTCCCGATGTCATCGAGATCTTCGCGCGCATCGCCCGCCACGTCGACAGCCGTCTGATCCTGGTCGGAGACGGACCGGACGCCGCAGTTGCCCGGGAGAAGGCGCAAGCCCACGGGCTCTCCGACAGGGTCACCTTCGTCGGCGTCGTCGATCGGGTCGCTCCGCTGCTCGCGCAAGCCGACCTGTTCTTGCTTCCCAGTTCCACCGAGAGCTTCGGCTTGGTGGCATTGGAGGCGATGGCGAGCGGCGTCCCCGTTGTGGCCTCGGATGTCGGAGGGATTCCCGAGGTCGTCGAGCACGGGCAAACCGGCTACCTTGCGCCCGTGGGCGACGTCGAAGCGATGGCCCGCTACGCTGTCGACATTCTGCAAGACGACCCGCTGCATCGTCGCATGAGCGGGGCCGCACAAACCCGCGCGCGAGAGCGATTCGACCATCAATTGATCGTTCCGCAATACGAGCGCCTCTACCAGGAAACGCTCGCCCGGTGAGACACGTCGCCCGCGACCTTCCGAAACCGCGCGACGACGATATACTACGAGGGCGAGGGCACGGACGGGGCAGCGCAGGAGGTCTCATCATGACGAAACGATCCCGCACCTGGGCCATGGGGATCTGTGTCTGCTGTCTCGCTTCCATCTCCACGTTCGGCGCCCTTGCGCCCCGCTATGACATGGATCTGGTGGTCGATTACGACTCCGGCGCCTTCGCCGGACAGATGACCGTCACCTACACGAACCCCACGAGCGAAGAGCTCTCCGCGGTCTTCTTCCGCGTGTTCGCCAACGATCCCACACTGTACGGAGACGCCGTCGTGAACGTATCCGAGACCTTCGTTCAGTCCTCCAGTTGCACGCCGTCGTGGTACGTGGGGAACACCGTCCTCGAGGTTCCGCTGACCGTTCCGCTGTCGCCGGCCGAGACCGTGGAGATCCGATTGAGCTTCGAGGGACAGGCGTCGATCTGGTCTCTCGGCACGTCGGCATCCCGTACCGGGTACGGGATTCTCACCAAGTCACCCTCTTCCCTGACCTTGACGGCGTTCTATCCCGTGCTGGGCGTCTACGGGGACGAGGGATGGTCGCTCGATCCCAGCACCGGCTTCGGAGACACGTTGACGTCCGACGCCGCCGACTACGTCGTTCGCGTCTCCGCACGGACAGGGCTGCGCCCGGTCGCGTCGGGAACGCTCCAAACGACGGAGGAAACCGAGGGTGGAGCGATCTACACATTCACCGTCGATGCGGCGCGAGACTTTTCTCTCGTCTTGCTCGATGACACGTACGGCCTCACGACCGATCGCATCAACGACCGGACGGTCAACACCTGGTTCGTTTCCGACCATCTGCCCGCACAGCGTTCCGCCAATCAAATGGCCGTCGATGCGCTCCTGCTGTACGAAGAGCTGGTCGGGCCCTGCCTCTACGAGGAGATCGATTTGGTCGAGGTTCCTCTGCAGACCGCCGCGGGCGTCGAGTTCTCGGGCTTGATCCTCGTCGCGTCAGACTACGGAGACCGTCCTGACGATCTCTTCTTCTCGATCATCATCTCGCACGAGATGGCCCATCAGTGGTTCTACGCCGCCGTAGGGAACGATGTGTCCGAACACCCGTGGCTCGATGAAAGCTTCGCCACGTACCTGTCGTACGTGTTTCTCGACGCGTGCGTCGGTTCGGCCGCGGCCGAGGGCGCGTGGGACGATGCGCGGACGACGTACGCCAATGCCGAGCGGTTGCGGGGCGATCTCAGCGTCACCAGCCCGAGGTATGCGTTCCCGAGTTCCTCGTTGTACAGTGCCTATGTGTACTCTGGAGGCGCGCTGTTGTTGGACCGGATCCGGCGGCAGCTCGGGGACGACGTCTTCTACCTGGCCGTGCAGTCCTACTACGGTGACCTCGCTCGTCAGATCGCAACGCCCTGGGATCTCTTCCAAGCGTTCGAGGAGGTCTGTGCGTGCAGCATTGACGACGTGCTCGCCGAGTTCCGGATCGCGCGGTGATGGAACTTGCCCAACGATTCTGTGTAGGTACGGCACGGAGCTACAAAGGAGGAACACATGTTGCGACGAATAACCATTTGCGCTTTGATGTTGTCGATTCTCACCCTTGCCTGCCTCGTGCAGGCGCAGGACGTTCCCACCACGCTGTCGCCGACCCATTACTACATCTTCTCGCTCGGCGAGATGTCGGTCGACCTGGCGACACTGGCCGGCACGACGCAGTCCGGCGGTTATGTGGTGGTTCGCTTCGTCGACAACGAGCCGGACGGCGATCTTGCCGTTGCGCTGTCCGCGCCCGCGTTTCTCCTGATTGACAATGACCGTTTCACTCTGCGCCAGACTGAGGAAGCATACACGTTCACCGTCCGCCCGTCTGCGAACGGCTACGAGCTCGTCGTCAATCCGGCGGAAGAGCTGGTACTCGCCGACGTGCTCGGCTCGATCCTCCTTTCTCTGCAAGAGATCGGCATCGTCGGCAACGACGTCAACCTCGAGTACACCGCCTTCTCCAAGGCCGACCTGAAGGGGCCTGCCGCCCCCGAAGGCGTGTTCCTCGAGTCCACGCTGTATGGCTTGATGGTCGCCGAGGACTGGTTTGCCTACGCATCGATGCACGGGCTGACCGTCGTCGGATTGCGGGTCGAGGTCGTGGCCGAGAAGCTGCCGGGCGCGGTGTTGGAGAGTTCCTTCTCCGCCTACACCCTTGAGGAAACCGAATCGTTGGCCAAGCTGCTGCTTCCGATCGATCGACTGATCGCTCTCGCCAGTTCCGCGTCGGTAGGATACGTCCGAACCGCCTACCAACCCGCGGTGCCGTAACGTAAGGAGCCAAAATGAACCGTTTCGTTCTTCTGATTCTCGTCGTGCTCACGGTCGCCGCATTGCCTGCCGTCGGCCAAGCCGACCTTCTCGTCGGCATCGACCAGGACCTGAGCGGGCAATGGGATTCCGTCGGTGCCGCGTTCGAGCAGCAGTACCGCGTGAGTGTGTGGTTCCAGGGCTACGCGCAGAGCAGCATCGCCCAACAAGTGGTGCTTCAGTCGTTTGCCCGCAACGGAAAACTCCACATGATGATGGTCCCGCGCAGTTGGGGACTGACACTGTCGCATTATCTGGTCGATCTGTCCGACGTCGCATCGTCGTTGGCTTCTCGAGGCGCGGATGTCGTCTCCGTCGGCGACCGGCCGGTGGGTATTGGCATTCCGTTCGCGCAAGACTGGTTCCTCGCCGTCATCTCGTGGCCTGACGATCCGGATGATGCCCTCGATTTCATGGCGTTTGTCGCGCAGAGCGGCAGCACAACGACCTCGACCGGACAAACGACGCCCCAGGCGGCCGCCACCGCGTTTGCCACGCAGAAGATCGCTCGGAGCGATCACAATCCCGTGCTCGACGGCTCTCTCGAAGCGCTTCTCGGCGCCGCTGAAGCCGCGCTGTCCTCGATGGCCACGCAGGCGATGAACGCGCTCCCCAGCGCGGCACGAACGGCCCTGAGTTCTCTCGCCACGCTGTACGGCGTGCCGTTCTCGTCGGCCGCGTCCACCGTCACCGTTGTGCTCGAATCGCAGCCCGGTTGGAGTGCGAGCACGGTCACTGCGCTGGGAAGACTGGGGGTCAGCCAGGACGACATCGAGTCCTCGTCCGGCCTGGTCAAGATTACCGTTCCGCTGGCCGACCTGTCGTCGATCGCCGCCGGTCTCTCGGGCGTCTCGTTCATTCGCCCTCCCTACACCCCGTACCCGCTCGGAACGCCGAGCGAGGGCGCGGCCGTCATCGGTGCGGATGCATTCCACACCGCCGGGATCCGCGGCGCGGGCACGAAGGTTGCGGTCATCGATCTCGGGTTTTCGGGCTTATCTCAGGCCCAGGCGCGAGGGGACCTGCCGTACTCGATCATTCAGAACGATCTCACCGGGACGGGCCTGTCCAGCGGCATCACGCATGGGACCGCCGTCGCGGAAATCATCTACGACATCGCACCGGAGGCGCAGCTGTACCTGATCAAGATCGCCGACGAGGTCGATCTCGATCTCGCGGTCACCTACTGCCTGAACAACGGAATCGACATCATCAACCACTCGCTCGGGTGGTACAACACCAACTTCTATGACGGCACGGGCACGATCGCAGAGTCCGCGCAACGGGCCATCGACGGCGGCATCCTGTGGGTCAACGCCGCCGGGAACGAGGCGGAGAGCCACTGGGAAGGCGTGTTCACGGACGGCAACAGCGACGGCTGGTCAGACCAAAACGTGACGTTCTACGCATCGGCCGGATCGCAGATCATTCTCTTCCTGACGTGGGACGAGTGGCCGCAGTCGTCGACGGATTACGATCTCTACCTGTTCGATCCGTCGAGCACGTTGGTCGCGTCGTCGACCAAGCATCAAACGGGAACGGAAGAGCCGACCGAGTCCATCCAGGTTTCGGCCGCAACGAGCGGCACGTACACCGTGCGCATTCAAGGGACCGGATCGCTTGCTCTCGAGCTGTTCAACCTGTATCAGTCCGTGGCTCCCGTTGTTCCCGGGAGTTCGATCTTGGCGCCGGGCAACGTCGCCGACGTCGTGACGGTCGGGGCGCTGGACTACGCGCAGTACACGACCGGACCGATCGAAGCGTACAGCTCGCAAGGTCCGACCAACGTCGGACTGCCCAAGCCCGACCTGGTCGCTCCCGACAACGTGACCACCGGGACGAGTCCGTACACGACGTTCCCCGGTACGTCCGGAGCCACACCCCACGCAAGTGCGGCCGCCGCCCTGCTGCTGTCGCAGACGCCGGGACTGAGCGGCGCCGGTCTGCGAGCCACATTGCTTTCGCAGACGGTCGCCATGGGCAGCGTGAACGTCTACGGAAACGGCCGGCTGAGTCTTCAGGCGCCCGCGGGCGCGAACCAGTCCCCGACCGCCGCGTTCACGATCTCTCCGAGCTCGGGGCTGCCGGGAACCTGGTTCACGTTCAACGCCGGGTCCTCGTTCGACCCGGACGGCACCATCACCAGTTATGCATGGACCTACGGCGACGGGGGCACGGGGTCCGGCATCACGACGTACCACACATACGCGGTCGCCGGGACGTACACCGTCACGCTGACGGTCACCGATGACGACGGTGCGTCCGATACCTACGTCGGCACGGCGATCGTCGGTGCGTCGCCCAATCAGCCGCCGGCGGCGGCATTCACCGTTTCGCCCACCTCCGGGCAACCGGGCACCTGGTTCACGTTCAACGCCGCTTCATCGTCCGATGCCGACGGAAGCATCGCCGGCTATGCCTGGTCGTTCGGCGACGGCGGCACCGGATCCGGCGTCACCGCCTATCACACGTACGCGTCCGCCGGGACGTATACCGTCACGCTGACGGTGACCGACGATGACGGTGCGACCGACACCGAGACACGCTCCGTGACCGTTGCGTCCGCAGGACAGGCGGACCTCGTTGTTCAGAGTCTGACGTCCTCGCCGAGCCAACCGTCCATTGGGAGCAACGTGACGTTCTCCATCGTCGTTCGCAACCAAGGGACGGCCGCGGCCGGGACCTTCCGCGTGCGATTGGCGGGAACATCGTCCTCCACGCAGACCTACATCACGCAGCTGGCAGCGGGCGGCTCGCAAACGGTGCAGCTGACGCTGCCGCTCACCGCCTCGTACGAGACGTTCACCGCAACGGCCGACGATCTCGGGCAGGTGGCGGAGTCTTCGGAAAGCAACAACACCGCGTCCGTCGTTGTCACGGCCGCGACGATCCCGTTGGTCGCCGATGCCGGCGGCCCATACTCCGGAACCGCGGGGACATCGGTCGCGTTCAATGGGTCCGCCTCGACGGGCTCCATTTCGACCTATCTCTGGTCGTTCGGAGACGGATCGAGCGCCTATGGCGTTGCGCCCAGTCACACGTACGCGAACGCGGGGACCTATACCGTGACCTTGACGGTCTACGGTTCCGGCGGCAGCCAGTCCACCGATACAACGCAAGCCCTGATTTCGTCGGCTGCGCCGGCGTTGACGGCACAGTTGTATCTGCCGCAATCCAGCTACCAGGTAGACGACGCGTTGGTGATCACCTACACCGTGAATCGCAACGCGTATGTGTACTTGTGCGACGTCACAGCGGACGGCCACGTCTCCTTGCTGTCACCCAATTGGCTGGAGACCTCTCCGCTGGTCTCGGCGGGAACGCATACGTTCCCGACCTCGAGCAGCTATACCCTCCGCATCTCCGAGCCCGTCGGTACAGAAACGTTGTACCTGTTCGCCGCCAGTGGACCCATCTCCGGGTTCCCAACGTCGTTCAGTTACGGCTTCCCCGTGCTGAGCACGAATCCGTCCAGTTTCTGGAACGCGATCGTCGCAACGATGCAATCTCAGTACTCCAGCGGGGAGTGGGCGTACGATACGTTGTCATTCACGGTGACCGCGGCGACGCCTACGACGGGATCGATCCGCGTGACCTCCAGCCCCACCAACGCCCTGGTAAAGATCGACGGCGTCTCTGTCGGGTACACGACGCACGAGCAGTCGAATCTGACGCCCGGGTTGCACACCGTCCAGGTTTCGAAGTCGGGCTACCAGACCGACACGCGCCAGGTATCGGTGGTCGCAGGATCGACGACGTCGGTTTCCGTTACGTTGGTTCCAATCCCCTCGAACGATCCTCCGGACGCTCAGTTCTCGTTCAGTCCCTCGAGCCCGCTTGCCGGCGATACGGTTTCCTTCGATGCAAGCGCGTCGAGTGATCCGGACGGCAGCATCGCATCCTATGCGTGGGACTTCGGCGATGGCGGCAGCGGCAGCGGCGCGTTCGCGACGCACGCATACACCACCAGCGGGTCGTACACCGTCGAGCTGACCGTGACCGACAACGAGGGTGCAACGGATTCGCGCACGCGAACGGTCACGGTGGCATCGTCCGAGGACGTCGGCTGGGTGTCCCCGGTCTCGTTCAACGACCCTGCCGCCAACTGGGTCATCGAGGAGTACGCCTACGATGACGACGTGCACCGCAATTACAACACAGATGCGGAGTACTACGGGCTTGCCGCGGGCGAGTGGAGTTCGTACCTCATTCTCAATGCGCCGAGCGGCGGGCTGCAGTGCGATCGGATCCGCATCTTGGTCGGCGACTCCGCCCCGAGCGACAACTTCCTCTCGTGGGACATCGACGTGTACCGCGACGGTGAGTGGGTGGACGTGTACATGGGAACCGAGGGATCCCTGTCCGAGCACCGACCCGATTACGCCCCGTACGAGTGGGTCGAACTGGCGTTCGACGCGGGCCTCGTAACGAGAATGAGGGTGCGCGCATTCAACAACCGCGACAGCGGGAACGCCTTGGCTCGACTCTATGAGGCGGACTTCCACGACGCGACGGTCCCCGCGCCGTAGCGTGCTCTGAAACGCAACGAGGCGCGGCGGGAACCTCTCCCGCCGCGCCTCTCAATGTATTCTGCACTCGTCTTCTTTGACCGATCGTTCAATTCATGCAAGAATACTCCATGGAATGCCGACGATCTTCGTCCGTTCTTCCGGGAATGCAGGAGGTGAGGTATGATCAACAACAACACACGCCGCGCCCTGATGGCGGTTTGCGCGTGCATCATCGTTGGGTGGTGCGCACGCGCCGCGGTTGCGCAGTCCGACCCTCCGTGGGCGTGGGGACCGGTCTTGGGCGCGATCACCGAGGCGTCCGCAGCACTCACGTGGAAGACGGTGCGGCCGGTCGGATTCGACTTCAGTTATGCCTTGGCCAGGGTCTATGACTCCGGCGGAACGTGGGACGAAACGCTGACCTACGAAGGGTATGAGGGCGTCGCCGAGATCTGGCTGAACGATCTGCTGCCCGACACGTTGTACCGGTATCAGCTCATCTTCTACGAAGGGGACGCGGTCTATCCGACTGAGGTTGGGACGTTCCGGACCGTCGATCCGGATGCGCGATCGCTCACGTTTGCCGTCTACGGCGCCACCGCCTCGTCACCCGATCGACACCGCCTGGTTGCCGAGACGATCCTCCAGCAGACCGACGCAGCCGCGGTGTTCCATGCCGGAGGCCTCGTCGAGATTCCTACGGAAGAGCACTTCGCCAACTTCTTCTGGGCCATGGAAGATCTGGGACAGTCCGCGGCGTACCTTCCGACGATCGGAAGCCACGACGGCGACGAAGAACTCTACTACGAGGCGTTTGCGTTGCCGACCGGTGGCGGATCCCACGATGAACAGTGGTGGTCGTTCGACGATGGACCGATTCACGTCGTCGGCTTGGACTCCACCCTTTCGAGCGAGGCCGATCAGGCCGCGATGCAGGAGCAGACCGCCTGGTTGAAACAGGACCTCGCCGGCGCCGCCGGCCAATTCATCCTCGTCCTGTGCGCCGACGCGCTGTACAGCGCGTCCTATCCGTCCGGCGCGAACGAGCGGCTCGTCAACGCATGGGGGCCGGTGTTCCAGCAGTATGGCGTCGACATCGTCTTCAGCAGCTCGGTGCACTGCTACGAGCACGTCTACTCGCGGGGCATTCATTACGTCACCACCGGAGGCGGCGGCGCTCCATTGGTCGATGCGCCGAGCACGGTGGCTTCGGGGACGGTCTTCCGGCGGTACGGTCTGTTGCACTACGTGCGCATCACGCTGGCCGACGACGTATTGCAAGTGGAGGCCATCCCGGTTGCGTCGGTCGTGGACGATACGGTCACCCTGTCCGCCACCGGACGCTCGATCGACACGTTCGTCCTTCAACGGGGAGAAGGGTAGAAAAACGCTGGTCGGGACGCCCGGATTTGAACCGGGGACCTCTTGCGCCCCATGCAAGCACGCTACCAGGCTGCGCCACGTCCCGACGTGGTCATGTTATTCGCAACGCGGCGGCGGTACAACCCGCCCCCCGCGCGTCTACCGGGAGAAGTGCGCAAGCAATTCGCGAATCCTCAGCTTCGCGTGATAGCGTGCCGTCAACTCGCTCGCTTCACGCTCACTCAGCCCCGCCTTCCGTAAGGTATCGTAGAACGTGGTGCGCGTACGCCTGCGCCGCCACATGAAGCCGCAGGCGACCCCCACGACCCGGCAGACGAGGACGGGCACAAAGACGGCAATTGCCATGCCCGCCCACAGTTTTCTCAGAAGGCGCCAGACGTCACGCATCGCTTTCAGTCATCCTCGCCGTCCGACGATGAGAAGTTCAGATTGAAGCCGTTCTTCCCGCCGAACATGTCCCGTAGATTGATCATGTACCCGCGCGTCATGTCCATCGCTTGCTCCTTGGGGATCCCTGCCTCCACGAGCTTTGAGTAGAACGTCGCAACAGCTTCCGCCATGTTCTCCGCCGCATCTTTGGAGTACAGCACATCCCGCAGGCCGCGAAGGATGCCCGGGACCTTGTCCGTTACAACGCCCAGGATCTCCTTCAGATCGTTGATGTCTTTCACCAATTCGTCACTCATTCGATACCTCCTCCGACGTGGATACCAATCGAATTCTTCGCCCCAATAGGTTCATGTCTCCCCGGATGGGAAGCCGCCCGTTGTGATAGCTGGCGCCGAACGACAATCCCAGCAAGAACGATCCGAGATTGACGTTTGCCAGCGTGCGTCCCGCCGTTTGATGCATGACGTCACGCTTCACTCCTTCATCCAGCCCACCCATCTCGTCAAAGGCCTGCCGAATCTCGACATTCAGCCGCACCCATTCGACCAGCTCGTCACGGCATTGATCGCATCGAGCCACGTGCGCAGCGACGTCTCGAGCTTCACGCACGGACAAGGATCCGTTCACGTACCAGGGCAGCAGTTCCCGTATCGATTCACACGCGCTCATGTCAGTGCCTCCGCAAGCTTCCGTTTCGCGTGGAACATTCTTGACTTCACCGTCCCCGGAGGGATCCCCAAGATCCTGGCAATCTCTCCGTACGACAGCCCTTCGTAGAAGGTCAGATAGACGACCTCTCGATGATCGGCGGACAGCGATTCCATCGCGGCCATGACCTGTTCACGCGCGAGAATATCCTTGGCCGGATCTGCTTGAACGAGATTCGGTGGAGGCGACTGTTCCGCACGCTTCTCTTTGCGAAGCAACGTCAGCGCTTGGTTTCGCGCGATCCCGAAGATCCATGTCGACGCCTTCGATCGTCCGGCGAACCGACTTGCCCCATTCCAGACTGCAATCATCGTTTCTTGCGCAATCTCTTCGGCAAGGTGGCGATCGTGGAGGATGGTCAACGCATATCGGAAGACGCGGTCGGCAAATCGGTCGTAGAGCTGTTGAAACGCAGCGCCGTCCTTGGTCGCGACCCTGGTCAACAGGTTGTCAATCTCTGCCACCATGCCTCCCTTGCATTCACAACGCGCCGCTCGGCGGCACGCGCCCGTTTCCTCTCACGTGTTCGTCTGGGTTGCTTCGACGAGAAGCGCGCATCACCTCCTTTGACAGTATGTGCATGTGAAGGAGGCGATGGTTCACTGTCCCACGCAACGCCCTCCACATCGCCCGCGGTCGACGCACGCGATTCCCCTGCCCGCGATCGCACGTCTCGTTCACGCCGCAGCGCTTGACTCGGTTGTTGGTTGGGTTGGAGAGACGAAGGAGGGAGCTTGGCTAGAGCCACTGCAGCAGTTCGTCCTCGGTGAGGTTGGTCGGCTTGCCCGAATACTGAATGTAGCCCTCTCGATCGATCACGAACGTCCTTGGAATGCCGACAACCCCGAAGGACTCTTTGACGGCTCGCGCTGCGTCGAGAGACTCCCAGAGCACATGATCGGTGGGATACCCTTGCTCGACGAGATAGTCGCGCGCCCGTGCCTCGGACTTGTCCAAGCTCACGACCAGCAGGACAACGCCACGATCTTCGACCTGCGCGACAAGATCATGCAGATCCGGGAACGAGCGTATGCACGGCGCGCACCACGTCGCCCAGAAGTCGAGAACGACCACGCTTCCTCGAAATTGCGACAGGTGGATCTCCTCGCCGTCCAGGCTCATCAAGCTGAAGTCGGGTGCGAGCACCGGCTCCGGTTCGCCGATGGAGAATGCGAGAATGCCGAGAAGCACGGCAGCAAGTGCGATACTCAGTAGGACTCCGGTGTTTCTCATCGCGTCTCCCCCTCACGAGAACCGCCTCAGTGTACCGTCATCTGCAGGAAGCAGCAACGAAACGCCCCGCGGGCGCGGGGAATCAGGGACTGATCACGAGGAGGCGGGAGCGGGAGAATTCGACAACGTTCGGGGAATGACTCCTTGGCCGTCCTGTTCTGCCAAGGATTGGAGGACATACGCCTTGACGGCGAGATTGAGTTCATCTTCGATCGTCCGGCCGTTCGCCGCAGCAATCACGGCGAGACACTCCAGAAGGCCCGCCTCCAGCACGTCGCGATTCTGACTCCCTGCCAAGGCCCATCCCCCTTGCTACGAACCCCCACATATCAATACAGGAAGTTTTCCGTTTCAGTCAAGCGCCACATGTCTTGCCTCGGAATGGCGACCGAGGCTCCAGATTCGCGCGTGCAACGCAAGATGCTCCACTCTTGTAATGTGGCTTACATTCGCTGTATTGCCCTTCTGAAGCGTCTTTCTGCGCTCAAAGGGACGTTCGTCACCTCCCCAACTGTCCATCCTCTCGATCCGACATGCCCTCGGGCAAACAACGTACCATCTGTCACGTGCGTGGACGTGGAACCATCGCGTATGTTAGGATCGCACTGACGAGGAGGTGTCAATGCCTGGCGCATCCATTGGTAGTTTCATCCGATCCGTCCGTTCGGCCTCGCGCAACTGGAGCGGCTTTCAGGCCACTCAGACGATCGAGACCGCCGGGACGCGGGTGGAGGCCGACATCAGACGCCTCTCTCGTGGCGCCATCTCCATCCGATACGCAGCCTACGAGAGCTCGTGGATTCAGCTCGAAGAGGTCCTCACCGGAGACGTCGAATTCGTCGGAGAAGAGCTATGCGGTCTTCAGCTGGACAGCCACGACGCATTCACCTGGATCTACGACCCTTCCCGAGAGCTCGTCATCAGCAAGCCGGGACGCCATCTGTTCGAGCCGCTTCCCGGAATCGCCGCGCTGGGCGAGACCGACTTCCTACAGACCATGGCGCGCGACTATCTCGTTCGCGATCTTGGCGAACACAACCGGGACGACCGGCGCGTTCGCCGCATCGCGCTCAAGCCAAAGCACGCTTTGCGTCTTCATCTCCTGTCCACCGAGAGTTTTCCGGTCCGCAAAGCCGTCGTCGATGTGGACCTCGAAACGCTCTTCCCGCTACACATCTCGTTGACACCGTCCGATGACGCTCCCGCGGCACAGCTTCTCGCCCCGAACGCGGCCATCCGAATCTCCTACCGAGACGTCCGGTTGCTCGCGTCCGCCGAACCTCCCACAGCATACGATCCGCCCGCTGATGCACGCGTGTTCGAGGAACGACCGATTACGACGGAAGCCCTTGACGACATCTTCCCGGGCCGCTTGGTCCTTGATCCGCTCGAGGCCCACGGATTCGACGTTCGCAGGGCAGCGGGCAACGCGACGGTTTCGACCGAGAACGATCGTGGCTTCCTCGTGCTCGACGTTCCGTCCGCCGATGCGTCCCCGTCGAACGACGGTCCATCGCCCCACATCGCCATCACCCTCGGCAACTACACATCCCACAACATGGCGCGCCGTCGCAAGACATTCTCCGAGCATGGGGAGCCGGCAATCGACGACGAGAACCTCCGCCTTCTCCGCCGCGCGCCGTTGTGGAATGAGACGGTGCCCGGGATCGATGATCGGCACGCCCCGATGGACGTGTTTTTCGAGGCCAGCGACATCCTGTGGTTTGTGACCGGCGTGGGCCTGGACGACGTCCGGATGGAAGCGATCGCGCACGACCTCCGCCTCGCGCAGCCGCTCGCTTGACACCGCTTCGCTTCTCAACGACCCTGTTCTCACCATGACACCGTCGATAGCTGGCGAGATCGCGCGGCTCCGCGAGGAGATCGAGCGCCACAACCACCTCTACTACGTGGTCAACGAGCCCGAGCTGACCGATGCCGAATACGACGCGTTGTATCGCAAGCTCGAGCGGCTTGAGTTGGAGCATCCCGAGTTCATCACGCCCGACTCCCCCACGCAGCGCGTCGGGTCGCGTCCTTCGGAGTCCTTCGGATCCCTGCGCCACACCGTGCCCATGCTCAGCTTTTCCAACGCCTTCGACGAAGACGGCTTGCGCGATTTCGATCGGCGCGTGCGATCGCTCCTGGATGTCGAAGACGTCGTGTACGTGTGCGAGCCCAAACTGGACGGCCTCGCCGTCGAGCTCGTCTATCGAGACGGTCGCCTCGTCGCCGGCTCCACGCGAGGAGACGGGCGGATCGGCGAGGACGTCACCGCCAACCTTCGCACCATTCGCAGCGTCCCCCTCCGCTTGCGGAACTCCGCCGACGTCCCGGTCCCCGCACTGCTCGAGGTTCGCGGCGAAGTGTTCGTCGAGCGAGACGCGTTCGCCGAGCTGAACGCGTCCCGTGAACGAGAAGGCCAGGATCCGTTCGCCAATCCGCGCAACCTCGCCGCCGGCACCCTCCGTCAGCTCGATCCCCGCGTCACCGCATCCCGCCCCCTGAGCATCTTCTGCTACGACGTCGGCGCAACCGACGGCATCACGTTCGAGACCCAGCAGGATCTGTTGGCGCAGCTTCCCAAGCTGGGCCTTCCCGTCAATCCTGCTTCCTGGCCGTGTCACGGCATCGAAGACGTGCTCGAGGTCTACCGGCGGGTCGGACGGATGCGACACGATCTCCCCTACGAAGCCGACGGGATCGTGGTGAAGGTGGATGCCTTCTCCGCACGTGAGACGCTCGGCGCGGTCAGCCGGAGTCCTCGTTGGGCGATCGCAGGCAAGTATCCGGCATCCCAAGGCATCACCCGACTGATTGACATCGTCGTTTCCGTCGGCCGGACCGGCGCCTTGACCCCCGTCGCCGTCCTCGAGCCCGTGCGCGTGCACGGCGTCGAGATCTCCAGTGCCACGTTGCACAACGAAGATGAGATCCGCCGCAAGGACATCCGCATCGGCGATACCGTCGTCGTCGAGCGTGCAGGCGACGTCATCCCGAAAATCGCGCGTTCGATGTCCGAGCTCCGGACCGGCGACGAACGCCCCTTTCAGATGCCCGACCGCTGCCCCGTCTGCGGCTCGGAAGTGATACGCGTCGAGAGCGAGGCGGCACATCGCTGTTTGAACACCTCATGCCCCGCACGCTTCCGTCAATCCGTGCTCCACTTCATCTCCAAGGGAGGCCTGGACGTCGACGGCATGGGACCGCAACTGGTTGCTCAGTTGATCGACACGGGCCTGGTGACTGCCCTCGCCGATCTCTTCCGCGTCTCACGGGAGTCGTTGATCGCCTTGGACCGTATGGGTCCCAAGTCTGCGGACAATCTGATGACCGCGCTCGCGGCCGCCAAGACCCCCTCGTTGGATCGTTTTCTTTTCGCGTTGGGCATTCCCGGTGTCGGCGCGCACTTGGCCGGCGTGCTCGCGCGCACGTTCGGCAGTCTCGATACGCTGATGGAGGCGGATGAGGAGTCGCTGGCGTCAATTCGAGACATCGGTCCGCTGTCCGCCCATGCCATCGCCGCCTTCTTCGCGAGCGAGCAGAGCCGGGCGATGATTCAGGAACTCCTCGACGTCGGCGTGTCGGCGCAGGCCCCGGCCATGCCCGCCGGTGACGCCTTGTCCGGACGGCGGTTCGTGTTCACCGGCACCCTGTCGGCCATGACGCGGTCCCAAGCGGAGGCGCGCGTGTCCGCACTTGGTGCGACGTGCACGTCGTCCGTCAGCAAGGCCGTCGATACCGTCGTCGCCGGCGAGAACCCGGGATCCAAAGCGGACAAGGCTCGAGATCTCGGGATTCCCATCCTCGACGAGGCTGCCTTCCTCGACCTGCTGGCGTCGCATGAGTGATCGGCGTCTTCTCGACCTCACATGGCCTGAATTGGCGGACGTCCTCACGGAATTGGGGCAACCCTCGTACCGAGCCGATCAGATCTGGAACGCTGCCTTTCGGGACCTCGTCTCTTCGTACGACGCCGTCTCCACACTTCCGAAGTCCTTGCGCGCTCGTCTCGCGCGCGAGCTGCCGTGGTCGCAGCCCCGTTCGATCGATTCTCTGACGAGTGAGGACGGGAACACGACCAAACTGCTGCTCGAACTGGAGGACGGCGAGAGCATCGAATCGGTCGCCATGCGGTACCCCGAGCGCGCGACGGTCTGCGTTTCCACTCAGGCGGGCTGTGCGATGGGATGTCGGTTCTGCGCAACCGGGCAATCCGGATTCCGCCGTCATCTCCGCGCAAGTGAGATCATCGCCCAGGTCCTCGCAGTCGCCCGTCTCTTGCGGGGCGAGTCGCGCGCGTTGACCAATATCGTGTACATGGGCATGGGCGAACCGCTCGACAACTACGACGAGACCCTGCGCTCCATTCGCATCCTCAACGACGAACGCGGCTTCGCGATGGGTGCACGTTCGTTCACCATCTCGACTGTCGGTATCGTGCCCGAGATCCGCCGCTTGTCACACGAACACATTCAGGTCACGCTCGCCGTTTCGCTTCACACGGTAGACGACAACCTGCGCAACGATCTCGTGCCCGTGAATCGTCGCTACCCGGTTGCCGACCTCCTCCAGGCCTGTCGCGACTACGTCCTGGTGACGCACCGGCGAATCACGTTCGAAGTCGCGCTGCTCTCCGGAGTGAACGATTCCGCCGCCGATGCGCGCGCAATGGCGGCCGCACTGCACGGCATCTTGGGTCACGTGAATCTCATTCCGTTCAATCCGATTCCCGGGTCGGACTGGACGGCCAGTCCCGACGACCGCATCGACGCATTCGCTCATGTGCTCCAATCCGGAGGGCTGCCCGTGTCGATACGCAGGAGTCGCGGCATTGAGATCCAAGCAGGGTGTGGGCAGTTGCGCAAGCGGACGCGCGGACAGCGGCGCTAGTCGTTGAGAAGGCCCCGGTACACGTCCAGTGCCCGCTCTCCCCATCGCGTGGTGACGTTGTCCATTCCTTCCTTGACGAGCTGTCGCGCCCGCTCGCGCGACACCTCCATGATTCGCCCCACCTCTGCCAGGTTGTACGGGCACCCATCCTCGATCCCGTAGTGAAGCCGGAGGGCGAACGCTTGTCGCGCCGGGATGGCCTCCAATACGCTGATCAGTTCCTCGCGGAAGAGAAGCCGCAACGCCTCGTGCTCCGGAGAAAGTCCGGTGGCATCGATGATCTGCTCCTCAAGCGTCTCATCGGACTCGGGCCCGACGGACCGGTCGAGCGATGTCATCTCATTGACCTGGGTTTCGATCTGTCGAAGGCGGTCGACGGAGATGCCGACGGCTTCCGTAATCTCTCCGTCTTGCATCAGCCCTTCTTCGGCCATCGACCGGATCTGCGACATGCGCCTCAGGGCTCGGAACAGGTAGTCAGGGATGCGAATCATGCGCGCGGAGCTGTTGATCGCAGACAGGATCTCCCGGCGAATCCACCACGCGGCATACGTACTCAGTCGGAAGCCGCGGTCCGGATCGAACCGATCCACTGCTTGAATCAGGCCGAGATTCCCCTCTTGGATCAGGTCCATCAACGGAAGTCCGACATCGGTGTATTCCTGCGCGATCTTGGCGACCAAGCGCAGGTTGCAGACGATCAGACGCTCGCGGGCGCCGTCCGAGCCGGCACGGAGCCGCCGCGCGAGCGACTGTTCCTCTTCCGCGCTCAGCAGAGGGAACCGTCCGATCTCCCGGAAATAGATATCCAGGATCGAAGGCGCAGCGTTTGCAGCATCTCTTGTCGGTTCAGATCTTCCGTTCATGCATCCACCCGCCGTAACTTTACGAAAGCCCATCGGGCAATTCCATCGCCGCCGGAAGGTCCGGCGCATCCACCGCCAGGACGTCCAACGCGACGACACGTGCGGCCACGCCCAGCCGTTCCGTCAGGCTCGGCACCGTCCGCCCATCGTCGCCCGAAACCAGCTCCTTGATGTACAGCCCGCCGTCCCCATCGACGTCGATCCCCGCCGTCGTCGGATTCAGCAGTGCTCCGGATGCAGTGTACAACGTTCGGCGGCGGATACGATCCGCGCGGCGATGGGCGACCCGTTGGGGCGTTCGCTGCGCGATCTCGCCCACCAACGAGCTCAGTGCAGTCTCAAACGCTTCACGAGATACCGCTTCCTCCAGCGCCACCTCCGCGTGGTATCGCTTTCGAGCCCGGAGCGTTTTCACCCACTTCACCGTACGCCGCGTCACGAATCGGAGCGGCCCGATCGCGACGGCTTCGTTGGCGTTGTCGAGAACGAGCCGGCCGCCGTACTCCAGATCGATGGAGCGCCGGCGAGGCGCAACCAACTCCATCACGAACGGCCGGCCGTCGCCGAGCATCCGTGCATCGATATCCTCACGCCCTGCGCCGTGAAGATGGACCGACTCCGCCTTCGCCAATGCGCGAAGCGGCTCGCCGATCAACTCCTCGACGGAGGTCGGATACTGTTTGCCGGAGAAGCCACACGCTTCACACCCGCGCCCTCTGCACGCTCGACACGGCCACTTGGTCTGTGGGATTCCCCGCTCGAGCTTGCGGTACCGTCCGTACAGGTACAGCGAGCGTATGTGCAACGAAACGCGGCGCGACGAAAGGTCGACCACGAACGATACGTGCGGATCCGTGAAGCCGACGGTTGCGGCATGCGTGAGCGTGCGCTCGAACGCGATCCCCAGCACACGATTCAGTGAGTGTTTCATCGGCTCGCGATGGGGTGATGCAAACCGTTCCTCGTAGAACGCTTCCATCTGCTCCTGCTTCGGCGTCAGCTTCACGCCGAACAGGTAGGTCGAGAACTCCACGTCGGCGACCCGCTGCACCGCGTCGCGGGCCCAACGATCTGCATCGTCAAAGACATCGTCGCAGACCCAGCACGTACCCGATGTGGACGCAACGCCCGTCGCCTCGATGTGCGCCCGGATCCTCCGCCCACGCTCGGCGTTGCTCAACCCTGTCCCCAACCGCGATGCAATCCGCCCGAGACACTCGTCACAGATCGGGCCCGCGCGGAGGATCTCCTCCGCTACGCTCTCCACGTCTCTCGGATCGAATTCCTTCATGGCTCTCGCTTCCCAAACGATCGGTACAACACCATACCTGCTCCATCCGACGAGAATCCGATGTCCGCAAGCTCGCCGCCTATGGGTTCAGGGATTGCGCCTCCGTCCCACGTCTTGACGCGCATCGACGCCGGCCGATCTCGGCCTTCCACCAACCGGGGCAGCAACGCCAACGCCGACCGACGTCCATCGGTAGAGAGGGCAGCCAACGGTATGAGGCGCTCCCCGCGGCGCTCGATCGCCAGTACCGGCAACCCACGATCGATGATCAGGTAGTTGCCCGGATGGTGGCGAAGTGTATACCTGCCCCCGTCGCTGCGCAAGATCGGAAACAGCCGCCCGTACGGGTTCGCCGGATCGTTGACGTTCACGAGAATCGGAGTATCGATGGCGACCGCGTCGCGCAGCGCGATCGCCGCCCAGCGGCCTGCGAACTGCGGACCGGACAGTCCGGACACGAACCGGGCGCGCTCTACGTCTCCGCCCCATTCCATTCTCGTCAGCAGCGGATAGCTCTCTCGCCAATCGAGGCCCGCCCCCTCCAGCGCCAGAATCTCTCGAGTGAGGACGCCTCGTCGCTCCAACACCGTCTGCAGTCTCGCTTTCAACTGAGGCTCACCGGCATCGTCGTCGGCTGCAGGAACCAGCGACCATCGGCCGCCTCCCCATGACGGACGTCGTGCAGACGCCCAACGCTCGGGGCGCGGCTTTCCGTGCAGTGCGGGGCTGAGTGAGTCGTTGGAGACCCATCCGCACCACATCAGATCCCACAAGAGCGAGCCCACCGTCGAAGGGCTCTCGTGAAGACTCGAGGCGATTCGATGCAGGAAGCTCGCTCCTGCGCTCTCCAGAAACGAAACAATACGACGCTGAGCGTCCGTCAGCTCCGTCCGCGGGCGTCGCTCGTCCGACTCGAGACCTCCCGGCTCCGACGACAGCGCCAACCATCGGTTGCTCGACGACGATCCCGCTCTCCAGAAGACGGTGCCTGCACGGACGCAGCCGTCCAGCAGGGTCATGTCGAAACCCTTGATCCTGGAAGTCAACACGTCGCGCCAGACAGGAACGGGCAATCGGCAGCCCTCCAACTGCCGCACGACCTCGTCGATATCCTCGGGATCCACCGGGTCGTCGAGATGATGCCGCCGCGCCAGAACGCTCGCGTACGCCTCCGGCGTCACCGGTTCGATCGTCCGTCGACGCTGACTCATCATCAAACGACGAATGGAGGCGACCACCTCCGGCGTCGACCATCCACGCGTCCCATCTGCTCGTTTGGTCTCCACCCAGCCGGCGTCGCGCCCGACACGTTCCACCATTGCAGCCGACACCGGATACCGCGACAGGATCTCGTCCGTCGTACACACCGCATGATGCGCCACGTAGCGATCGAGAATGAACCGTACGTCCTCGTCGGACCCGCGGTCGTATCGCAGCGCATCCTCCGGCACGATCCACCGTCCTTCCGGCAGAGGGAGCGCGACCTCGGTCTTCGACACGCGGCCGTCTTGCAGCAACTGGGACAAGGCATCGTACGCAGCCGGTTCGCAACGTCGCGCAAGTTCCTCGTCGGTAAGATCGCCGATCGTTCGAAGGAGTTCGATCAGCTCCGCTCCGTTGCGGGCGCGGTGGTGACCGTCCACACCCTGCAAGCGTTCTTCGACGATTCGAGCGGCCCCCGAGCCAAGCGCCTGCTGGTTTTGGAGCAGCGATCCCGTCAGAGACGTTAGGGTGTCTCGAACATCCGCAAACGACCGCGCGGGCGGAACCGGACGATCCTCCTGGTAGAGAAGGCGCGCGGTGAAGTCCAACAACAGGCCTCGCGAGAACGGCGTCGGGCGACGCGCTCGCCGTACATCGAAATCGGCTTCCCCTCTTTCACGACGGCGCAGAAAGTCAACCAGTGCCTCCATCGGCAAGACGTCCTCGAGCAGCTCTCGATAGGTTTCTGAAACGATGGGGAAGGCCTCATGCCGGCTTGCAAACGCCAGGAGATCGTGGGACCGAAGCCGCTGAATCCACAGCGGGGTTCGACCTCCGGCGCGAGTCCTCGGCAGCAACAGCGCACGACCCGCGTTGCGCCGGAAGTACAGCGCGAAAACCGGCGAGTGCTGGAGCTGCTCCGCAATCACGTCGCGAGCCGTCGAAGCCCGGAAGGACGTCACCGCATCGAGGATCGCCTCTCTGGAGCGCGCCGTCGGCCTCAACAAGATCCCGACGTTGGAGAATACCGCTTCCGGCCGTTCCACTCCGCGTTGTCGCAGCGTGCTCTCCAGCAGAACAAGCAGCGCGAGGTGGAATGCACGGCCGTACGTCGTCAGGATGGCCATCCGTTCGTCTCCCGATTCGTTTCGAAAGACATCGAGCACGATTCGGCGATCCGTCGGTAGACGCCCGCCCCGACGCGTCTGTTCTCTCAGGTAGTCGACGAGATGCACGGCCCCGTGCGCATCGAGTGCGCACTCCTGCCGCAACTCCTCGAGCAATGCGGGATCGTCCAGTCGTGCCTCGCACGAACGGATGAACGCGCCCATCCGGCTCCCGAACTCGGCATCGTGCCCCAACCCCTCGCCTTTCCAGAACGGCATCATCGCTTCGGACGCTTCACAGGCGGCCACAATCACGCGGTCGTGCGAGATGCGAACGATGCGCCACCGTCCTGTGCCCAACACGAAGGTGTCGCCCACCCTGCGCTCGAAGACGAACTCCTCATCCAGTTCACCCAATCTCGCTCCGCCGTCCTCCAGCACCATCGGATACTGCCCGGTGTCGGGAATCGTCCCCCCATTCATGATTGCGACGTGGCGCGTCCCCGGCAGGGATACGAGCTGATCCGCCGTTCGATCCCACGACACACGGGGTCGAAGCGCAGGGATCTCCGGCGTTCGATACGCACCGGCCATCATCTCGACGACGGACAGGAAGGCCTCTCTCGACAGATCCTTGTACGGCGCCGCGCACCGAATCCGGCGAAACATCTCGCCCACGTCCCACGGCTCGACCGCCACCATCGCGACGATCTGCTGCGCCAGAACGTCAAGCGGACCCCGCGGAATCCTCACGTCGGAGATCTCGCCACGCAGCATCGCTCGCGTCATCGCCGCCGCCATCAGCAGATCTCCCCGGGTCTTCGGAATCACGCGCCCTTTGGACGTCGCTCGGACGAGATGCCCCGCCCGCCCGATCCGCTGCAGACCGCTGGCGACGGAGAACGGAGACTCAACCTGGCACACGAGATCGATGGACCCCACGTCGATGCCCAATTCCATCGAACTGGTCGCCACCAGTGCCGGCAGCCGGCCCGCCTTGAGGTCCTGTTCGATCCGATGCCGGCGTTCCTTGGAGACGCTTCCGTGATGGGCCTGTACGAGATCGCAGCCGATCCTCCGGTTCATCTCGGAGGCAATCCGCTCGACCACACGCCGGCTGTTGGCAAAGATCAGCGTCGACTCGTGTTCGTCGACGCGCTCGACGAGCCGATCGAAGATGGCGGGCCACATGCTGGGCGCATCGCTTCCTTCCGTAGACACCGGTGTCATCTCTTCTGTGGGAAGCTCGACCGCAACGTCCAACGATGCGCGTCCGCCCGCATCGACAATGGCAACAGGCCGCGGCTCGCCGTCCGGTGTCAGTCCTCCGAGGAACTCCGCCACAGCGGACAGCGGCCGTTGCGTCGCGGACAGACCGATACGCACCGGGGATCGCTCGGTCAGCGCCTCGAGGCGCTCGAGCAGAATCGAAAGGAACGTCCCGCGTTTATCCGAACAGAGTGCGTGGATCTCGTCGACGATCACGTATCGAACCGTACGCAGCATGTGCCGCGCTCGTGGCGACGTCAGCAACAGGTGCAACGACTCGGGCGTCGTAATCAGTAGATCCGGCGGCGTCCGGATCATCCGCTGGCGTTCCGCCGCCGACGTGTCCCCGGTGCGCACGGCCACGCGAAGATCCGGCAACGTGATGCCGAGATGGGCCGCACTCCGCTCGATGCCTTTCAGTGGCTGTTCGAGGTTTCGCTCGATGTCGTTGGCCAGCGCCTTCAGCGGCGAGAGATACAGCGTTCTTGCCCCTTCGACGTACGTATCCTCCGCCTCGATTCGGGTGCGAATCATCTCGTCGATGGCGCAGAGGAACGCTGCCAACGTCTTCCCCGATCCCGTCGGCGCGAGAATCAGCGTGCTTTCCCCAGCGGCAATCCGAGGCCAACCCAGCGCCTGCGCCGGCGTGGGAGATGCGTACGTCTCCTCGAACCAACGGGCGATCGCAGGATGAAAGAAGCCGAGAACGTCGCGTGTCATGACCTCATTCTCCGGCATCCGGGCGAGCGATCCAATCCATCTCCGGCGAGAAACTCGCCACTTCTTGCCTTTTGACGTCTTCTTGTGTACGATACGGGCAGATCAAGTACCGAAAGGGCAAACTACTCGAAAGGGTAGGGCGCAAAGTTACGGGCCTACAGGGAGACCTATGGTCGCCGGACTGCCGAAGGGTTCGATGAGAAGTTCATCGACGGCATTTCCTTCGCCTTGATCCCTTACTTGTGGGTCGCGCTCACTCCGCGATGAGGGACTCAAGCGCTTGTCCTGTTCGGACCTCCTTCGCAGGGGGTACGGCCAGGGGACGTCAGTCCCCTGGCTCCTTTTTCGCGAGACGGCTGTCCTCCGATGGGGTGATCGCCTTGCAGTTTCCATGCATCGCGGGCTGTTGCGCCTCGGCGTCGTTGTTGCTAGCATCGTTCATCCCTCGTGAATCTGAGATGATCATTGCATGCAAGACGTTGCTTGGGGTCCGCTCGTCGTTTCTGTCCTCGCATTCGTTCTGACGTACGTCGGCATCTTCCTCGAGCGCGTCCATCGCACGATCATCGCCATCTCGGGCGCGGTGATGATGATCGCCTTCGGATCGTGGCTGTCGTTCTACGGCGCTCACGACGCCGTTCAGTCCGTAGATTTCGATACGATCATGCTTCTGCTCGGCATGATGCTGGTGGTCGGCCTCTTCCGGGAAACGGGATTCTTTCAGTACCTCGCCATTCGCGCCGCCAAGCTAGCCAAGGGGCGACCGTGGTTGTTGCTCGTCTACCTGGGGCTCGTCACGTCGCTCGTCTCCACCGTGCTCGACAACGTCACGACCATCATCATCATCGTCCCGGTGACCGTATCGTTGGCCGATATCCTCGGCATCTCCCCGTTCCCGTTTCTGATGTCCGAGGCGCTGCTCTCGAACATCGGCGGCGTGGCCACCCTGATCGGTGACCCTCCCAACATCCTCATCGGCTCGGCGGCGGGATTCGGGTTTCTCGACTTCCTCACGCATCTTGCACCCATCGTCTTGCTCACATGGCTGCTCGCGCAAGGTTTGCTTCTCTTCCTGTTCCGCCGCGAGTTGTCTCAGGCGCCTTCGAACGTGGAACGGCTCATGGGCATGGACGAGCGCCGAGCCATTGTCGATCCCGTTTCCACTCGCCGCATGCTCGTCACGCTGGCCATCACGGTGGTGTTGTTCATGATCCACGAATCGATCGGCCTCGAGCCGGGGCTGGTGGCGCTGATCGGCGCATGCACCGGCCTATTGTGGGTACGCCCCGACTTCGACAAGATCCTCCAGGAAGTCCACTGGGATGTGTTGTTGTTCTTCATCGCGTTGTTCGTGATCGTCGGAGGACTGGAGGCGTCGGGCGTCATCGGCGTGCTCGGCGGCGCCATCGGATTCCTGGCGCGGCACGGCTTGGTGCTTGCTGCAGTCGTCGTCCTATGGGTCGGCGCGCTCGCGTCGGGCGTGATCAGCAATGTGCCGTTCACCATCGCCATGCTGCCGATTCTCAAGACACTGGCGGCCCAAGGCGTCGAAGTCGTACCGCTCTGGTGGGCGTTGGCCATCGGCGTTGGACTTGGCGCGAACCTCACGCCGTTCGGCTCCGCCGCCAATGTGGTTGTCGCCAGCATGTACGATTCCCTCGGGGAACGTTTGACGTTCCGGCGATGGGCAGCCACCGGCACGTGGGTCGCATTGCTGACGTGCGCATTCGGAACCGCCGCCGTGATCATCGGCATCAAGACCGGGCTTCTTCGCTGAGGCACACCGTGCCGCTCCGCATCGATACCCTCGACGCCCGGCAATTCGGGCAGATTCAATCCGGCGCCGTCTACCTTCTGCATGCGCCCGTGCCGGTGCTGATCGAATCGGGAACCGCCGCATCGCACGACGTCGTGCTGCGCGCGCTGGGCGATGTCGAGCCCGCCTACGTCTTCCTGACGCACATTCATCTCGATCACGCCGGGGGCGCAGGCTACCTCGCACGGGCGCTTCCTGACTGCACGATCGTCGTTCACGAGCGTGGCCTCCGTCATCTTCTCGACCCGAGCCGTCTCATCGAGGGCGTGCGATCCGCCTCGCCCGATCTGTTCCCCTCGTACGGCACGCCGATTCCCATCCCCGCCTGACAACTCGTTTCCGTCGTCGGAGGGGAGCGATTCGACCTCGGCGACGGCATCAGCCTCGACGTCGTCGCGGCCCCCGGGCACGCCCCGCATCACATCAGCTTCCACGAGCCGTCAAGCGGAATCCTGTTCGTCGGAGATGCTGTCGGGCATTGGCGGACCCGTCCCGACGTTCCGCTGACCGTGCCTCCGCGGTTCGACCGTGCGGCCGGCCTCCATACGCTTCGAACGTTGCGAAGCCTTCGTCCCTCGCGCTTGGCGTTTACGCACTTCGGCATCGCCGACGACGCAGTCGCGCAGTTCGACCGGTACGAGAAAGCGCTGAAGGAGTGGTTCGATCTCGTGTCCGATCTCCTTTGCGGGAACGCGCCCGCGTCCGTCGCCGACATCATGCTGAGCGCTCCGGTGTACGCCGACCTCTCACCCGTCGAGCGGAAAGAACTTGCGATGTGCGTCCGCGGCGCCGTCGCAACCTTGCAGTACGAGGCTGCGCACACGACGGGAGGCTAGTCGATCGAGGCCTGTTTGCGCAGATGGACCTCGATGATGTCTCCGTCCTCCAGGACGTGGTCACTCGGCACTTGCTGGCCGTCGAACCGGCCCGATCCCCAGATGCGGACGTATTTCAGCCGATCGGCGAATTCGCGATGGATCGCGTTGACCGCGTCGATTGCCTGACTGCCTGCGGAAAGCGTGTAGGGCTCGGTCATGTCCGGCTTCTGGCCGGGGAGCTTGGTGTAGACGCGGATCACATCCAGTCCGCGGAAGACCGTTCGCCGCAATGCGTCCAGGCCGTCGGACGTTGCGCTGGATACCTTGATCGTGGGAAGCGGCAATCGTTTCGCAACCGCTTCAATGTCCTCGCCCGCGAGGTCCGATTTGGCAAGCACGATCCGTGTCGGAATCTCCCGAAGGCGGTCGTCGCTCTCCTCCGGACGATCGGTCACCAGCTGGATGTTCCGTTCGCACAGCTGGTCGACCAGTTCCTCGTACTCGTCGACCAGCAGTTCGCCGTCCGATGCGTCGAGAACGACCAGCGCCAAATCGCACGAACGGATGAGGCTGTACACCCACGATTCCGTGTAGTCCGGCGTCACCGGGGGCAGATCGATGAGCTGGATCGAGATATCCTCGAACGCCATCATTCCAGGAATGGGCGTAATGGTGGAAAACGGATACGTTGCCACTTCGGGCTTCGCGTTCGTCAGCGCCGCCAACAGCGAGGACTTGCCGACGTTCGGCGGTCCGATCAGAACGACTTGCCCCGCCCCTTCGCTGGGGATGTGGTCGTAGGAATTCGATTTTCCCTTCTTGCTTTGACCGACCGCGCCCCGCGCTTTGGCGATCCGGCGCTTGATGTCGGCCTGCATGTGATCCGTCCCTTTGTGCTTCGGGATGGTTGCAAGCATCTCCTCGAGCGCGGCAAGCTTCTCCTCGGGGCTGGACGCCTGACGCAGCTTCTTCCGTGCTTTGATGAACTCAGGCGTAAGGTTCGCTGGCATGGTTCGACTCCCCGTAGCGTAGGGTACGAGTTGATGGCGCGAGCCGCAACGAGCTCAGTCGTTGTGAGGGATCTTGATCGTGCTTCCACCGACGAACTCGCGCACGACGGCATCCCCCGGAAGGAACGACGGATCGGCCACCTCTGCCTCCGTCACGCCGACCACCGAATCGAGCAGGGACTGGATTCGCCCGTGCCGGATGCGCGCATCCAGATACGACGGGTATTGCGTCAGATCATCTTCCTTCGGCCAGACGCCTTCCGGGCCGTTGAAGAACGGCTTCAGGATCGGCAGGTCGAACGGCATGCCGCCGTTGACGACGCAATCCGCCATCCCCTTTAACGGAATGATCGAGAACATCTCGCCCGCTCGCACATAGTGCCAATGCAGCAGTGTTGCCAACGGGGGATGGTTTCGATGCTTGGTGTCTCGTAGCGTTCTTCGCAGAAGACGGATGTCCTCGAATCGCGTCAATCGACGATCCGCAAGATCGCCCTGATACAACGGGATCATCGGATGCGGCTCGAACAGCGGATTCATCGCCTCGATGTACAACCGGAAGATGTGCTGGGGGTCGATCCCTTCCGAAATCGGCGGATAGAACCCGTGCAGGCAATCCAATACGAGGATCTGATCCGACTCCCTCCGAACGGGGACCGTTCCGCTCCGGTGCCCCTCCTTGAAGCTGTACACCGGCTTGTCGATCGTCTCGCCGGCAAGCAGTGCCAGCAGGTGCTCGTTGAGCAGCTGGATGTCCAATGCCTCGGGCGTTTCGTAGTTGCGGTCGTCGATCCAATCCGTCGGGTGTTCAATCAACGACCAGAAGTAGTCGTCGAGGTTGAGCATGAGGAACCGCAAGCCACGCTTTCTGAGTCGCTCGGTGACTTTGACCGTCGTCGTCGTCTTCCCGGACGACGAGGGACCCGACACCCAGATCATGCGCACATCATCGCCCTGCTCGATACGTTCCAACAGCCTTGACGCGGCCGCATCCAACGACGATTCGTACCGAGCCAACGCATCATCGATCAAGCCCTTCAGTTTTCCGGACTGGACGATCTCGTTCAGACCTTCGACGGTGTCACAGCCGCGCTCACGATTCCACGTCAGCAGCGGTTCCATCGTCTCCGCCGGATATCCGTTCCGCACGAACTGCTCCTCCGTGATCGCGCCGTCGCGCACCCAGTGATGGCCCCAGCGGAAGCACGTGTACGAATCGGCGACGGTCGTGAATCCATTGCTGCGCAGCACGTGCAACACCGTATCCTGGATCTCCTCGACGGTCGGAGGGAAGTTCGTGACCAAGTGATGCGGATTGGAATTCAGGCACAGGACGACAAGGTCGGCAAGGAACTCCGCAATCCCGTGGTCGGTACCGCCGGCGGCGAAAATCTTGTCATTGATCTCGGGCAGGTAGTCGGGCGCGAAGCCGCCGGCCGAATCTGCGCCACGCTTGATCGCGCGAAAGATCTTGGACGGATCGAACTTGACCAACGCATGGTTGCGTTTGCGAATCTTCCCAATACGGTTCAGTACAGGCATGGTCAATCATTGTAGCGCAAATACGGTGCAGAGCATGGCCGGCACGTCGACCTCACGGGGGCATGCTGCGATGCGCGTGCGTGAGAACGGGAGATGCTGCGGCTTCATCGGACGCAGGAATGCGCACCTGAGACCTCGCATGGCACAGGGGGATCCGCAAGCCAGAATACCCTCCGCAGAGAATGGCCGGTCCACCGGCCTTTCTCCAAGGAACGTGAAGACCCGCAGGGGCGCCACATCCGCTTGAGCAGAGCTAGTCCGCGCGGATACTCCGGCTGTGACGAAGCGTCCCGAGAACCACCCCAGAGAAAGGTCGGTCCGCCGGCCTTTCTCCAAGGAACCCGTTGAGTTGACCAGCCCGAGTGGCCGACCCAGAGAAAGACCGGTCCACCGGCCTTTCTCCAAGGAACGTGAAAACCCTGCAGGTTTTCACGTTCCCCTATGCCTTGGCAGCAAGCAGTTCCTCTTCCGTCGCCAATGAGACGTCGGCCTCGCGGAGAACGTCATAGATTTCTCGTGCCGTCCACTGTTTGCACCCGTCGACCATCACCGTCTTCGGGTTGTCAATCAGCCATTCGTCGTGGAGACGTTCGAGGTCCCGCAAATACTCCATCGGAATGGTCGTCTCTTCCGCACGTCCGCGCGATTCGATTCGCTCCAGGCAGACTTCGGCCGGGGTACGCAGATACACAATCTTGTCGGGTTCGGCACACCAGTTGCTTTCCAGCCAGTCCCACAACTTGCAGTACAGCTGCCATTCCGTCTTCTTCATCAGGCCGGACTGGTAGCAGTTCTTGGCGAACACGTACCGGTCGCAGTAGATCGATCGTTCCAGAACCACATTGCGATGATCCGTCATCGCCAGGACCTCACTCCACGTCTTGGCGCGCGTCGTGAACGCCGCCAGCTGGAACGTGAACGCCCATCGGTTCGTGTCCCGATAGAACAGTTCGAGGAGATTCTCCTCGAACTCCCCCTGCCATGCCCCGACCGGCTCTTCGACGAACGCGAACAATTCGGACGCAGCCAACCTCCGCCCGACTGTGCTCTTGCCTGCTGCGATGTTGCCCTCAAAGAGAATCATGGTTCGCTGCCCCTTCACTTTTCCCCCTTCGCGGCGATCGACCCTACTCCGACATTCCACCTGTATGCCCGTGAAAACACCCGGTGGGTACTGGCTTTTGACGCATGTAACACATGTAAACCCACCCTTCGCTCTATCATAGCGCACCGTACAGCTTCGAGGAAACCGGATCCGCCATCGGGTGTCCCCGGCTGAGCGCGGTTGTCATGGTTCTTTTCCGTCACGTCTGCTCACGATGCCAGACAGACGTCCGCCCGAACGATGTCCCGGGCCCGTCGATCCCACGCGCGACGTCGGCCCGGCGGACATTGACGCCACCCAACGATGTATCTATAGAGGGCGTTGATTTCCCGCGTCGCGTTTCTACAATTCGGACAAATGAAACGCCCAGATCGTTCGCAACCGGACCGTACGGAACGCGCCTTTGAGCGCTCCATCTTCGACACGCTTAAGCTGGCAGCCCGCGTGACGGCCTACGATCCGCGCTTTGCCATCCGGGCGTCGCGCTTGCTGCGCCGGCAGTTCAAGGCCGCCCGCGTTCGACGGCACCACGCAAGACAGGGCGTCCACGTGCCTCCCTTCTCGATCTTCAGCATCACCAGCGCCTGCAATCTGAACTGCGTGGGCTGCTACGCCAACATCCTGCACCGCGCCGACCGCCCCGAACTCACGAACGATCGCATCGCCCGCTTGTTTCGCGAGGCCCGTGACCTTGGGGTATCGATCATGCTTCTCGCCGGCGGAGAGCCGATGATGCGCGACCGCTTGCTCGATCTCACCGCCACGGCTCCCGGGATTCTCTTTCTTCTGTTCACCAATGCCACGCTGATCGACGAGGACGTCGTCGAGCAACTCAAGTCACAACCCCATGTCATTCCCGTCCTCAGCTTGGAGGGCGACCAAGCACAGACGGACGCACGGCGTGGTGCGGGCGCACACGCGCAGGTCCTGGAGGCGATGCGTCGACTCCACAGCAGGCGCGTGTTCTTTGGAACGTCGACAACGCTGACGCGCGAGAACTACGACACCGCCACCAGCCGTGAGCATCTCGACGATCTTCTCAAACGCGGATGCCGCCTGTTCTACTACATCAACTACATTCCCGTGAAGCCGGGCACGGAGGATCTCCAGCTCCCGGGATCCCGGGTCCAGGCGTTCGAGCGCCTGTTGTCGGAATACCGCAAGTCCCTGCCGTGCCTGTTCATCGCCTTTCCGCATGACGAGATCGCGCTGGGCGGCTGTCTCGCCGCCGGCCGGGGCTTCATTCAT